>OQVT01000173.1_pt1 | contig 29650 bp, 46 predicted proteins | sample 1691561 | NCBI WGS metagenome assembly OQVT01 (sample SAMN03418260, study PRJEB22391) | human gut metagenome | biome: human-gut; feature: organic feature; material: feces | host: Homo sapiens | place: Tanzania | collected 2013-01 | reverse complement strand
TGTTTTTGATAGGATTGATTTAAATGATGATAGTTGCTGTTTAAAAATGGCTGAGTCTTTGCTTGGTCGCTACAAAAACGAAGCAAAACTCATCATCACTTCAGCTTTGCACTGTGCTGCTCCCTTCTGGATCAGTTCGTCGATCATAACCGGAAGAAGATACTCTGCCTTAAGATCCCCTGGCTTCACATTCTGAAGGAATTCTACAAATCCATTATATAATGTGTCCATAAATGCAGGTGTCAGTCCCCACATGTTCATGGAAACAAGCTCATTTAAATCAAGCTTCTCTACTGGCTGTCCATCCTCCCTGCTCTCTGCTCCATCTGCGGTTTTGAAAATATTGTGTGTCTCTGTTACGCCGGTAAGCTTGCCGTCTGTAATGTGGCAAAGACCTCTGGTAACACTTCCGTTATCACTTAAGGTATTTCCAAGTCTGAAACCTGCCATACAGATATGAAGCACATCGTCTGACGGCTGTTCCTGAACCAGATAATCGTGTACTTTTACATAGGCCTCTTTGCCATAGTAATCGTCTGTAAAGATATCTGCAAATGGCCAGAACAGGCTGACAATGAAGACGAACTATTAACCGAGCACTGCGAAGATTGCCCGCTTGGAAGGCTGTAGGAGGAGACAGCATGAGCGATTCAAAGAACAAAGACGACCGCATACAATTAACGCTCCGTCTACCACAGGAGATATGCGAAGCGTTAAAAGAAGAAAGCGAAGCAAGGCAGATAAGTTTTAACCAATTAATCAACCAGATTCTTTCTCGGTATTTAAAGAAATAGCACCGTGAGCGGTTTCAAATTCGGTGATGTGCCGGCGAATCAATAACTCAAGTTCACGATTGGCACTGCGGGCATTGTATTCAGCAACATATTTAAACTTATCAAGAGTTTCGCGGTCAACGCGAACAGCAAAGTGACAACGTTCTTTTTTCATAAGACACCTCCTTTGAGGTCATTATAACAACAAATTGACAACATTTTTACGCTTGACGACAAAGTGGCAACACAAAGCGGAGGTTAAACAATATGATGGAAAAAAGAAAAGTGACCGGCGTAAGGATGCCGAAAGAGTTAGACGACAAAATAACAGATGCAGCCTGTTACCTTGGAACCACAAAGAACGGTCTAATAATACAAATCCTTTGGGAATACATAAGAGAAAGGGGAAAGCATGAGAGAACCACCAAAGACTTACCTGATTGAGACTATAGGCCGGCAAACATTCTGGCGTATAGCCGACCTTGCGGAGCGGTACGGCGTATCTGTAACGACCGCAAGGAAGTACAAGAACGAGATTAAAAAAGAGCGTGAACGGTACGGCAGGCACGCGGTTATTGAAAACGGCAACATTGTCTACATCAATGAAATTGCCTGGCTTGACTACATGGAGAACGCTACAAGATTAAAAGACAAGAACGCACGAAAGTACGTAGCACCATTCAACCCGGCGGAATGGATCCCATACCTGGGATACTTCTCGCGGCCGATAGTAGAGGCGGAAGAATATGAGAAAGAACATTAAGAGAGTAGACAAGGAATTATCAGTTATAAGCCTGATCACGGCTTCACTATTCGAGGCGATGGCAATACAGGACGGCATAACATGGCTGATCATCGTATGTACGGCATATATAGCCATATGGTGCACAGCCCAGACAAAAACAAAGAGCCCAACGGCAGAAGCCGAAAGACTCAATGATTCACACACCACAGATATTAACATGATATTCGAAAAAACACAACTCAAATGATTCACACAAGGAGGAAAAGAAAAATGACACTGTACGAACTGACACAAGGCTTTCAGGAACTCTGGGAGATGATAGACGACCCGGAGGTTGACGATGACGTTATCATGGACACCCTCGAGGGAGTAGACGGGGAAATTGAGGAAAAAGCCGACGGATACGCAAAGGTTATTGCGAACGCTAACGCCTTAGCTGCCGGCATAAAGGCAGAGGAGGCAAGGCTCGCAGCACGCAGGAAATCAATAGAGAACAGGATCCAGAGGATGAAGCAGAGCCTTAAAACGGCGATGGAAGTAACCGGCAAGACGAAGTTTAAAACCGACCTTTTCAGTTTTTCGGTCGCAAAGAACGGAGGCAAGGCGCCGCTCATCATTTCAGACGAGTATCTGACAGCGCCGGAGAAACTGCCGCTCGGATTCCAGAAAGTAAAGGTTGAGCCGAACACGGACATGATACGAGAGAGGCTCGACGCAGGCGACACATTGGAATTTGCAAAGTATGGAGAAAGGGGCACAAGCCTGAGGATTAAATAATAAGGAGTAGAGGCATGGCATTAATACACGAGAAGATCATAGCAGTCATGACCGACTGCGGAGCAATCGCAAAGAATAACAGAAATCAGCAGCAGGGTTATAAGTATCGAGGCATTGACGACGTATTAAACGCATTAAACCCTGCAATGTCCAAGCATGGCATATTTTGCCTGCCTGCGGTAAAGGACATAAAAAGAGAGGAGAGGACAACCTTAAAGGGCGGTCTTCTGATATACAGCACGGTAACGGTAGAATACACATTCTGTGCAGCGGACGGCTCAAGCATCACATGCACGGTCACAGGCGAGGGCATGGACTCGGGAGACAAGAGCATAAACAAAGCCATGAGTGCAGCGTTTAAATATGCATGTTTTCAGACTTTCTGCATCCCGACCGAGGAGATGAAGGACAGCGAGCAGGACAGCCCCGAGCCGATGCCAAAGCCTAAAGGAATAGGCGGAATCAAGGCGAAAGCACTTGCGAAATTCCTAAACGATGAAGGAATACCTGAAGATTACATTTTGAGGATATACAAGCAGGAAAGCCTTTCAGACCTAACCGAAAAGCAGCACGCAAATATCATTCAGTGCATCGGAAAGATAAAAGAAAGTTACGCTAATGGAAAGTAAAGCCTTATTGATAGACCTTGCAAAGGACTGGAAAACGCAGCGGATCCGGCTGACGTTTGAGCTCGAGGACGAACCGACACCCGAGCAGATCGACGACATAACCGGCAAGCCGCTGCGGCTCAAGGCCGTATTGTTCAGGAAGAAACGCAGCCTTAACGCAAACGGCTATGCATGGGAGCTGATGCAAAAGATCGCTCAGAAAGTAAGGAGCACAAAAGAAGAAATCTATGAGATCGCACTGCGCGACGTTGGCGTTCCGTATGAGGATGAGAACGGCAAGCATATCATCATGAAACTGCCGAGAGCGACCGACATAGACGTTGTGCCGGGACATTGGAGACGCACAGACGGCGATTACATGTTTTCCGAGTATATCCTTCTGAAAGGCTCGAGCGAGTACGACACGAAAGAGATGAGCATATTGATTGATTACATCGTCGAACAGGCAAAGAGCCTCGGCATCGATACCATGACGCCGGACGAGATCGCAAGACTTAAAAGCATATGGAGGTCGGAGAGTGAGAAGAAGTGTGCTGACTGAGGACTTAGATCATTGCATTGTATGCGGCCGTGAGGCTGTAAACATGCATCATATATTTTTCGGCATCAACCGAAAAAACGCAGACGCAGACGGTTACATGATCCCGTTATGTTACTGGCATCATATGGGACCCGAGGGCATCCATTTCAACAAGGAATTAGAACTGCGGTGGAAGCGTGAAGGACAAAAGCATTTTGAAGCGAGCCACACGCGCAAGGAATTCATTAAAAGATACGGGAGGAATTACCTCGATGGCAAATAATCTATTTGAATTTATCGGTAAAGGCAAAGAGAACGGCGTGAGACGTCCGGGCGAGGGAGTTCCGGGCGACAGAGAGTTTAGGCTGCAGGTCGAGGCGGCAAGGAATGACAAGCGCGTGATCATAGTAGACGACGGCCTGTATTACGAGCCGGACTTCACAAGACCAGACGAAGCTGCAGCATACAGGAAGACAACGGCGTCCATGAGGCACAGAGCGGCCAAATTATGGCGCACAGCCGACAGAATGGACTATAACGCAGGTATTCAGATGAGCGGGCAGGAAAGCCTTGAGGATTTGTTAAATGGCTATTAATTCAAGAGCTAAAGGAAAGGCCGGAGAGCTTGAGCTTGCAAGGATCCTGAGGGAATACGGGCAGGACACCCGCCGAGGCGTGCAATACCACGGCGGACCCGAAAGCCCGGACGTCGTAGGACTTCCCGGGATTCACATAGAGTGCAAGAGGGTCGAGGCCTTAAACATCGATGCAGCCATGAATCAGGCAATAAAAGACAGCGCCGGAGACATCCCTGCGGTGTTCCATAGGAAGAACCGGACGCCGTGGAAGGTAACGCTTTTACTATCCGACTTCATGAAGCTGTACGGAGGTTATAAAGGAGTTATTGAATGAGGGATTTTATTATTCATCTCGACAACCTTGCAGGGTTCGAGATCCTCACGAATGAGGAGAAAGGGATATTGTTCACGGCAATGGTTGAATATGCCAAAGATGGAACAGAGCCGACACTGCAAGACAGAGCACTGCTTGTTATATGGCTGAACCTTAAAAGAAGAATGGACTTTGATTTTGAGGCATACAATACAAAAAAAGAGCAGTCAAGAACAGCCGCAAACATGCGGTGGCAAAAAACCGCAATGCAAAGCGATGCAGACGCATGCGAACGCATAAACGAAAATGCAGACGCATGCGAACGCATAAACGAAAATGCAGACGCATGCGGACGCATAAAACGCAATGCGAACGATGCCAATACTAAATCTAAATCTAATACTAAATCTAAATCTAATAATAATATATATAGTCCGGCAGGCGTAAAGGATTTGTCCGACGCCGACGGCGTAAAGGATCAGTCCGACGCTGTACCGTACCGGGAGATCATAGACTATCTAAACAACCGAATAAGCGCTCATTACCTTGCTACCAGCAAAAACACCCGTGAGAAGATACGGGCGAGATGGAGGGAAGGCTTCAGACTTGACGACTTCAAGGCGGTCATAGATAACACAGCCGAGCGATGGGAGAAAGACGCAAAGATGCGGGACTTCCTGCGACCTGAAACACTTTTCTCGCCGAAGTTTGAAAGCTATCTGAACCTTAAGCCGGCGCAGACGGTAAACAAGCACGGATTTGAGCAGCGGGACGACATCGATTACAAAGATTTAGAGGCTGCGTTAGATATGCAGCTTGCAAGCGGATTTAAGGAGTAGAGACATGAAGGTGAGTAAGACAAAGTTAGAAATAGCAGTAGCAAAGGCAGGCATGACATGGAAAGACCTTTCGAAAGCGGCGGGCTTATCCTGTGCTGTCATATTACAAATCAAAAAAGGCGGAGGTGCAAGACCTATAACAGTCGGAAAGATAGCACGGGCGTTAGGCTGTGACATATCGGACATTTTAGAAAGCGAGCGGCAGGATGGAAAAATATAGAGAAATGGCGAAAGATCTGAGCCTTGAGATGATGGAGGCAAGCCTTCACAAGCTCATGAGCATGGACTTCTCGGATTGCATAGGAACGACGAAAGAAGACGGATACCAAGCTTTTTATCACGAGATGGGGCTGTATTCGGTCAAGCACATAGACAGTGGCATTATATGCCTTGTATACGCACATGATGCATATGAGGCTATAGAGATCGTTGAAACGTATAGAGGTGAAAGATGACAAACATTGACATTGTTGATTTGCCTAAGGAATTCGCTCACACATTTGGAGATTCAACGAAAGAAAAGCTTATTACTGAGGCAATAAACGAAATTGAGGAATTGAGAAAATCGCTTATTTTTCACATTGAGGAGTCCGAGGAACGGAATAAAAGCCGATTGCATTGGCTGGACATGTATCACGCAGCACAAGAGCTATTCAACGAAGAAATGGAAGCAAGAAATGATTGTTATCACACCGTGTGCGAGTGGTGCGCAAGAAGCAGATTAGAAGAACATGTAGAAGATGGCGAGATTTACGCCAGCTATGTTTGTTCAGACTGGCGCTATTTCATAGATGGTGATGAATGCTTTCGCTTTAATCGTAAAAAATACTATAGCGAGATTAAAAAAATATTGAAAGAGGAAAATAGAAAAAATGACAGATAAAGAGCAGATTACAAAGTTAGAGGAAGAAAAGAAATCAGGAGGCTAAAGATGATTGAAATATTAGACTATGAGGACACTAAAAAGGACACAGGCGGCTGGATCCCGGTCACAGAGAGACTGCCGGAGGACGGAGAAGTTGTATTATTATCCTTCAAAAACTTGGAATCTTTGATTATTGGTTTCTGTATAGAGGATAAAAGAGGGCTGGGAGAATACTTTGACTGCACCGGCGCACCTATTGACTACCCGGCAATTGTAAACGCATGGATGCCGCTGCCAGAACCGTACAAGGAGGACTGAATGCAACCAACTGAAAAGAACGTATCACTCAATCTTTTACACTGCCCATTTTGTGGAGGTAGAGCAGGTCTGTATGAAGATTATACAGGGCATTGGATCGTACAATGTGACTCTTGCGGAGCGTCTACTCTCAAGACAAACAGCAGAAAGTCGGCAATATTGAATTGGAATAGGAGAAAGAAATGAATGCGCCGTGTATGGGATGCCAAAAGCGAGCAAGTGCCTGCCACGATTCCTGTATGAGATACAAGGAATGGAGAAAGGCAGTGCAGGAGATCACAGGCATTCAGCGAAAAGATAAAAGGATAGGAGACGGAAGGCCACACGATGGAAGAAAGAAAAAATAAATTTATCCCAAAGATAGGGATGAGAGTAAAAGAGAATATAAGCGCTATAAGTCAGGATTATAAGAAAATCGGCACGATCATCTTCGTGAATCGCAGACATCGCTTTTATGGCGTCGAGTTTGCCGGCAAAGGTACACTTTTCTCAAGCCTTAGGATGCCGACAGCATCCAAGAAATTTGTAGAGTGCTATAAATACTGAATCAATCGGACGGGGCTCCGTTGAGAAAAAAGAATATAATCACAAACAACGCCCGAACCGGACGAAACTATAAACGAATGTGCACAGCCGGTCGGTTAATCCGGAAAAGGGCAACAATAAAAAAGACAATAGACAACATTATCGCGAGCGCCAGCCCCGAGGCGCTGAGTTGTAAACGTACCGCCGAACGTTTGACATACATTTCTACTCCTTTATTAGATATATTTTAGGCTCCGAGGCGGCGGAGCCTGCATTTGAGGAGGAAGCAAGTGGGAAAATTAAAAATAAATGTAGTTTTAGATCCCGGCGCGTTTATGCCGGAGAAAGCACACAAGACGGATGCAGGCTTTGACCTTCGTGTGCCGGAGGGGAAAAGGTTCAGATTCCAAAAGAGCTGTCAGATATTCACAGGCGTACATGTAGAGATCCCGGAAGGGCATTACATGAGCGTTGAGAACCGGAGCGGTCTAAACTTCAAGCACGGGATCACGCTACACGGCACCGGCACGATAGACAGCGGTTACACCGGGCAGATAGGCGTCAAGCTGTATAATGACGGCGACGAGACTTATATATTAGAGCCGGGCGACAAGATAGCACAGCTTATAATACATCCTTTTCAGGACGTGGAGCTTGTACAGGTAGACACCCTGCAGGAGACACAAAGAGGCAGCAACGGCTTCGGAAGTACGGGAAAATGACGGTTAAGGAATATTTGAGACAGATTCACTGTATAGAATATAAGATCAGGCTGATAGAATCGGAGATCACGGAGATGCGCGAAAACCTTACAGCGATAGGCGGAGCGCCAGAGGGCGAGAGAGTACAGACATCTAAGGCAGGCGACACGATGCCGGACAGGCTGAGCCGCGTGATCGAGAAGGAAGAAAAGCGCAAAAGGCTGCTTATTGAGTACACGGAAACCCGCGAAAAGATTATTGACCAGATCTTAAGCATGACCGACAGAAGATACGTGGAAGTTTTATATAAAAGATACGTGGAAGACAAAAGGCTCGAGCAGATCGCCTGCGAGTGCAATTATTCCTATACGCACATCAAGAGGATGCACGGACAGGCACTGCAGGAATTCGCAAAGATTGTTGATACAGAAGTTTCGAAAAAAAGATATAGCTACCAAATGGACCATAAAGATATGCTATAATACTATTGTCGAAATGACGCAATATCCTTTCTGCAAAAAATAATTACTGAGCAAGAAAGCGCCGGAAACGGCGCTTTTTTGTTGGAAATTATTTATTAAATCTATTGACAAGTGTGTATAAAGTGTGTCTTATATAAACATAAGAAGGAACACATGAAGCAAAGAGATTTAATAAAAAAATTAAAAAATGCAGGCTTCGAATTTAAAAGACACGGCAGCGATCACGATGTATATGAACGGGAAGACGGACAAAAGGAAGAGATACCGCGACACAGAGAAATAAACGAAAGGCTTGCAAAGGTAATCTTAAGAAAATGGGGATTATAAAATCTCCAAATTCTTAAAAATAGATTCAGAAAGAAAGGAAAGGGGTACAATGATAATTACATATCCGGTAATTTTTACAGACGTAGAAAATAATATTTTGATAGAAGTGCCAGACTTAGGAATACTGACACAATCTAATTCAGAAGATGAACCAAAGGGAACTCTTGCTGATGCTATAGCAATGGCACGCGATGCAATAGGCATTAAATGCATAACGTTAGAGGATGAGGGGAAAGAAGTAAAAGAACCGTCGGCAATTGAATCACTAGATATAAGCAAAGGAACGTTTGCGGACGATGGTAAAGGTTTTATTTCATTGGTCGATGTGGATTTAACAGCATATAGACGCAAAATAGATAACAGAGCGGTGCGGAGAAACGTAACGCTTCCTAATTGGCTTAACGTTGAAGCGGATAGAGCAAAAATAAATGTTTCCAAAGTTCTACAAGAAGCATTAAAACAAAAAATAGGTTATATTAATTAAATCAGGGAGCCTGAAAGGGCTCCTTTTGAATTGGTGAAGATGGAAATACAAAACATTAACATAAAAGATATAACACCATATGAAAAGAACCCGCGAAAGAACGAGGCTGCAGTTGCTCCGGTTATGGAGAGTATTAAAGAATTCGGCTTCAAGAGCCCGATAATAGTTGACAAGGACATGGTCATAATCAACGGGCACACACGCTTTAAGGCAGCCAAGCGCCTGCAGATGGAGACCGTGCCGGTCATAATAGCGACCGACTTGACGCCGGAGCAGGTGAAGGCATTCAGACTCGCAGACAACAAGACCGCGGAGTTTGCAGAGTGGGACTTTGACCTTTTGGACGGAGAGCTAAAAGACATTCTAAACATGGACATGTCAGTGTTCGGGTTTGACGAGATCGAGAGCGATGAGGATAGAGAGCCTCAGGAAGATGATTATGATCCTGCGGTTCCGGCAACGCCTAAGAGCAAGCCCGGCGATATATACCAGTTAGGTGAGCACAGACTCATGTGCGGAGACAGCACGAACGAGAAGGACGTCTGGGCGCTGATGGATGCGGAAAGCGCAGACATGCTTCTGACAGACCCGCCTTATAACGTGGATTATGAAGGCAAGACGAAAGAAAAGTTAAAAATAAAATCTGATAACATGGCAGCGGAAAGCTTTATAGAATTCCTAAGAATGGCATTTACAAACGCTAAGGGAGTTATGAGGCAGGGCGCTGCTTTTTATATATGGCATGCAGACATGAACCGAAAGCAGTTTCAGACAGCGTTAGAGGACGCAGGACTGCAGCTTAGAGAAACTATAATATGGGTCAAACAAGTGTTCACATTGGGTAGACAGGACTACCAGTGGATACATGAGCCATGTTTATACGGATGGACAGACGGCGCAGCGCACTACTTTGTCGATAAGAGAAACTTAACGACAGCCTTCGAAGACATGCCGGACATCGACAGCATGAAAAAAGAGGACATGAAGAAACTGCTGCACGATATATTAGACAATCCATATACAACCGTATGGCATGAAGACAGACCGATGAAGTCGGAGCTTCACCCGACAATGAAACCGATCAAGCTAATGGCTCGCAGTATACAGAACAGCACAAAGCCCGGCGAGACAGTCCTTGACCTTTTCGGAGGCTCGGGAAGTACGCTGATAGCGTGCGAGCAGTTAGGGCGCAGATGCTACTCGATGGAATTAGATCCAAGATACTGCGATGTAATCATAGACAGATGGGAGACATTTACAGGCGGCAAAGCCGTTTTATTGAGGTAAGACATGGCAAAGATGGGAAGACCGCCGGCAGAGATTGACAAGCGGCAATTTGAGCAGCTTTGTTCATTCCAATGCACAAGGAACGAGATCTGCGACTGGTTCGGAATTACGGACAAAACATTAAATGCATGGTGCCGCCGAACCTACGGTCAGACTTTCTCCGTTGTATTCGAAGAAAAGCGCAGCAAGGGCAAAATATCGCTCAGGCGTTTCCAGTTCCAGCTCGCAGAGCGAAACCCGACGATGGCTATATTTCTCGGCAAACAGATATTAAATCAGCAAGACCGCACGAGGCTGGAGAACGAGGAGAGAGCCGCAAGGATTGAGCTTCTAAAGGCAGAGATCGAGGAGACGAAAGAGCGAACGAAGCGCAACGCCGTGGCTGTAAAGGAAAAGGCTGACCCGCACGACCTTATAACGCCGGCGCTGTTTGAAGTGTACGACGATACGGAGCACGAGCACCAGCTCGTAACATCCGGACGTGCAGGCGCTAAGTCATCCTTTGCCGGTATATTAGGAATAGACACTATATGCAGCGATGAGCCCGGTGCGGTCGTAGTAATCCGAAAGTTTCACAACAAGCTTAGAAAGACCGTATACAAAGAGATGCTAAGGGCTATCAAGCGCATGGGAATGAGCAAAGAAGATTTTGAGATCACCGTGAGCCCTATGCAGATAAGGAACAGGGCGACAGGCAACACGATGTATTTTTCAGGGTCGGACAACGTGGACGACACGAAGGGAATCATTGACGAAGACGTGCCGATCAAGTTGGTTATCATAGACGAGGCGACAGAGTTCTTTGATTCGGGAGAGGGCGAGGATGAGCTTTCTAACATTGAGGCGACCTTTGTGCGAGGCAATGACGAAGATTTTAGGATGCTGTACCTGTACAACCCGCCGAAGAACCCAAACGCTGATATTAATCAGTGGTGCAAGAAGATGGAGCAGCGCCCGGATGCGATACACATACACACGGATTACAGAGAAGTGCCCGTTGAGTGGATAGGACGCAAGCTTGTAGAGTCAGCAGAGACATTAAAAAACATTGATTTAAAAGCGTATAGATGGCTTTGGCTTGGCGAGGCGATAGGAATCGATGAGCTTGTATATTACATGTTCACGCCGGATCACGTGCAGCGGCCTGAGGGCAAGCGCTACACGCTATACATTGGCGGCGACTATGGACAGATGAACGCCACAACATTCCAAGCCTTCGGGCTGGACATCAGTAAGCGACGTTTTGCAGGATTAGACGAATACTATCACAGCGGCAGAGAGTCCGGAACACAAAAGAGTCCGTCAAAGTATGCGGACGACTTCGCAGAGTGGGCGGGCGAGCTAAACGAGAATTACGGCAACGGAATAATATATTTATTTCTGGATCCGTCAGCAAAGGGACTTGCGGAAGAGATAAAGAGAAAAGCGCCGTTTGTAAGGATACGAGATGCAGAGAACGCTGTAGCGCTTGGAATATCGAGAGTACAGAAGCTGTTGAGCTACAACCTGCTGCAGATAAGCCCGACGCAGCAAGAGGCTGCGAACGAATTCAATCTATACAGCTACGATAAGAAAAGCATTGAAGCCGGCAAAGAAACGCCGGTCAAGATAAACGATCACTGCATGGATTCGATACGCTATGCAGTTATGGGAGCATGGAGCAAACTGAAGTATTTCCTGCCGGAGGGGGAAAGGGAATAAATGAATATAAGAAAGTATTTGAAAGACCTCGGGTTTGATACCGTAACGGGGTCTTTTTATCGCTATGTAAAGATATGGGAAGACTATTACAGAGGAGCCGTCAGGGGCTTTCATTCCTACAAGGTATACAACGGTAAAGACTACACACGTCAAAAGCGTTACAGCCTCGGCATGGCAAAGAAAGTATGCGAGGATATCGCAGACCTTCTCCTTAATGAGCATGTAGGCATAGTGGTAAACGATCCCGAAAGTCAAAGATATGCGGATATAGTTTTGAAAGCTAACAACTTCTGGGTCAAGGGTAACGAGTATCAGGAGCGCAAAGCCTACTCCGGTACGGTCGCATATATCCCGCACTTGATAGGAGCCACGACCGACGACAGCGGTCAGATCATTGGCGGCATGGTATGCATCAACTACGTGTCTGCTGCCGATATCTACCCGATCACGTGGGACAACGGCTATATATCAGAGTGCGCCTTTTCAGTTCATCATGTAATAGGCGGGCATGAATATGACCACATACAGCTCCACCTTTTGGAGAAAACGCCCGAGGGCGACGAATACGTTATCGAGAACCATGTAGTAGAGAACAGGGGCTCAAGCGACGGCGGCACAGAGGTAAGCCCTGACAAGTGGAAAGACCTCGGAGACTTCGCAAGCATGAGCCCAAGGATAAGGACAGGCAGCCCACACAGGCAGTTTGTAATCGACCGGCTGAACATAGTAAACAGCGTATCGGAAGATAACCCGTTAGGCATGGCGATATTCGGGAACAGCCTCGACCAGCTTAGGGGAATCGATGTCGTATATGATTCATACGTCAATGAATTTATCCTGGGAAAAAAGAGGATATACACGACGCCCGAGGTGCTGGCAACGGACGTATTCGGAAACCCGATATTTGACCCGAACGATGTAGTCTTTTACATGTTGCCGGAGGAGATGAAGGCAGCCAACAAGCCGATAATTGAAAGCAACATGACCTTAAGGGCAAGCGAGCACAATGCAGCGCTTAACGACATGCTGAACATTCTAAGCGTCAAGACGGGATTCGGCACAAAGCACTATCAATTTAATTCGGGAAATATCTCGACCGCAACGCAGGTCATAAGCGAAAACAGCGACATGTTTAGAAGCCTAAAGAAGCACGAACTAATATTAGAGGACGTACTGACCGAGCTGATAGAAATCATATTGAGGCTCGGAGTGGTAGCAGGTCACAAAGTACAGCCGGACGCTGAAATTACTGTAAGGTTCGACGATTCTATCATAGAGGACAAGACAGCCGAAAGAGAGCGAGACCGCCAAGATGTAGCGATTGGAGCAATGAGCCTTGCTGAGTATCGCGCCAAGTGGTACGACGAAGACCTTGAGGAAGCGGCTCGGAATATCGTGACCGAAAGCATTCCGGACGTTGAGGAGGAATAAATGACACCTAACCAGCTGGCAACGATAGCGCAGCCGTTAGAAAAGCTTTTCTATGAGACACAGCAAAGGATAATGACCGACGTAGTGCGACGGATTCAAAAGACCGGAGACATCACCTCGACCGCAGACTATCAGCTGAACAAGTATCTGATCTTAGGCGGCACAACCGAGATGATAGAAAGCGAGATACAGCGCCTGACGCAAAAAAGCTATGCGGAAATGTTCGAGCTGTACGACAGAGTCATAAACAGCGATTACGTCAGATATAAAGAGATATATGAGCAGATCAACGGCAACTTTCCGACTATCGCAGACCCTGAGAACGAGATATTAAACAGTTGGATAACCGGCATAGTGCTGCAGACACACGCAGCCATAAAAAACATATCGCAGAGCATGGGCTTTACAGTGGATTTAGGACATGACCCTGTATTTACGCCGCTGGCGGACGTGTATCAAAAGTACGTCGATGCGGCATGCATGGACGTGGTGACGGGTAGCTTTGATTACAATACCGTCCTGAGGCGCACAGCGCGCCAAATGAGCCGTTCCGGGCTTCAAGTGGTAGATTATGCAAGTGGGCATGTAAATCGCGCTCCTGTGGCTGTACGGCGCGCAGTAATGACGGGAGTCAATCAGGTATCAGCAAAGATAAATGAAAAGGTTGCAAAGGATTTGAACACGGACTACTTCGAGGTCACAGCCCACAGCGGCGCAAGACCGAGTCACATGACGTGGCAGGGAAAAGTCTACAGCTACAGCGACCTCGTCAGTGTATGCGGCTTAGGAGACGTTACAGGCCTATGCGGAGCAAACTGCAGGCATGCATATTATGCTTTTATTCCGGAGGTAAGCGTCAGAGCATACACAGACGAAGAACTTGCAAGGATGCAGCAGGAAGATGAGAAAGAAATTTACTGGCAGGGCAAGCCATACAACGGCTACCAGAGGACGCAGAAGGCCAGACAGTACGAGACGGCAATGAGAGCGCAGCGCTCAGAGATCAAGACGCTAAAGGACGGCGGCGCGGATCCTGCTGACCTTGAGGCGGCACAGATTAGATATTTGTCTACAATGAACGAGTACAAAGCATTTTGTGCAGATATGAGCCTGCGGCCGCAAATGAATAGAGTGTACATCGACGGACTGGGAAGGATGAGCGGCGGCAGGATTCCGACGGTTACAAAAATGCCAGTGCAAAAGACTATTAAAACAGCAACCCAAAAGATAACACAAAAGACAAACAATAAAAAAGTTGCTGAAACCGATAAAGCCGATATAATAAAAGATATAAAAAGGATTCCTCAAATACCTGCAAGTACAATATCTAAAAAAGTGGAGGCCGGTGAATATGGTTTGAAGCTTAGCTGGCAAAACTATAACAAGCATGCAGAAGGTACGAAAGACTTCGAAAGATATAAAGCATCGAGAATTGCGAAAGGTCTGGGACCACAAAGCAAGTTGACAATATCATACGACGAGACTCAGGAAGTTATAAAAAACAAAAGCGGAACCGGAATAATAAAGGTTAACAAAAACGGAGATCCTTTAAATATCGAATTTATTTCAAATGATAAAGTTATCGGAGCGTATTGTCAGAAAGGACAATATTACGAAACAAAAAAAGCTGCTATATATTATTCAAAGAGAGGCGCGCATCTGGTGCCGGTAAAAGGAGCACACTATGATTAATTTAACAGATTACAAGGACGTTGATGGAATTGTAACTATTGTCTGCAACGACGGAGATATATTAAAAGGCGAATTATTAAGCGTGGACGATGAAGAGGAAAGCGGACTGGGAGAAATGGGCGTCACAATATACCGCAACGGTCGATATATAGGGATAGGCCAAAGCGAAATAGAAAAGATAATAACTGATTAATCACGAGCCTGCCGGCAACGGCGGGCTTTTATATTGAGGTAAGGCATGGCAAAAGATAATTATTTTAAATTAATCTATATGATCCTAACCGTATTGTATAGATACAAGAAGATTAATAAAAAGTTGGATGTAAACGAGATAGCAGCGGAGACGCTGCAGATCGAAGAGGTTTACAGAGACGAAGTGCTGCAGGATCTTCTCGATGACGGATATATAAAAGGATTCGAGATCAAGACATACATCTGCGGCAAGGCTATTATGAATTTAGAAGATGCAACGATTACAATGAAAGGCGTTGAATATCTAAAGAACAACAGCATGATGAGGCAAGTCGCCATTTTGCTGAAAGATGTAAAAGATTGGATAAGGTTTTAAATGATAAAAGTATCAGTAAAAGAAACAGAGATCAGCATAAAAGGTCACGCGTTTGCGGATAACAGAGGACAAGACATCGTTTGTGCAGCGGTTTCGGTTCTAACGCAGTCGCTGGCAAATTCGGTTGAAGCGCTGACGCACGATAAATTTAAATGTGACCTGAAAAACGGAGACGCACATATAACCTTCGGGAATGTATCAGAGAGAACAAGAACTTTGATAGATTCCTTTTTTATTGGGATTTGCGGGGTAGCGAATTCATACCCGGACAAAGTCCGGTTTGAATAAACGGCGGAGACACCGCCATAAAAAAACTGTAGTGAGACACACATAAAACTGTAATAAAAAGGTGAGACACACCGAAAACTGTGGAGGAAAAGAAACAATGATAAAAAAATTTAATCTTCAGATTTTTGCGGAAGACGGAGCGGGCACAGAAGGCGGCTCGCAGGGTGCAATTGATTACGAAAAGCTTGCGCAGATCATAGCCGGCAAGCAGTCCGCAACAGAAGATTCGGTTATTCGCGGATATTTGAAGCAACAGGGACTTTCTAAGGACGAAATGGACGCAGCCGTTTCAGCTTTCAAGGAAGCCAAGGCAAAGAATGACCCGGCGAAAAAAGTAGAAGAACTACAAGCTGAAGTAAGCAAGTACAAGCGCGAGAGCATACTGCGCGAGAAAAACGTGCGCCCGGATGATTACGATTATGTAATTTTCAAAGCGCAAAAGAAAGTTGACGACAACACTACGTTTGAAAAAGCGGTTGACAACTTTCTAAAGGAAAACCCGAGGTTCATAAAAGGTCAGGGCTCCTATAAGGTAGACACCGGCAGCAAGGCCACGGGAAAGACGGGCGAAAAAGGAAACTCAGAAATCAACGACATAATACGCCGAAGATTCGGACGTTAAAAAAGGAGACTAACACATGATAAAGAAATTTGATTTACAGCTTTTTGCGGTTGATATTATCGACAGATCCGGAGCAGATGCATTAATCCCGGAGGAAATCTCTAACGAGATCATACAGGGCGCAGTTGAGCAGAGTGCAGTCCTTACAATGGGACGCAAGCTCCAGAACATGACAGCTAAGACATACAAGCTGCCTGTATTGGATATGATGCCGACCGCGTACTTCGTGGACGGAGACACGGGAAGAAAGCAGACATCTAAAGCGGCATGGGACAAGAAAACCATTACAGCCGAGGAAATCGCGGTTATAATACCGATTCCAGAGGCCGTCCTCGATGATTCAGCATATGACATCTGGGGAGAGATACAGCCAAGGATTACTGAGGCTTTCGGCCGTGTAATTGATGAGGCTATCCTTTTCGGTATCGGAAAGCCGTCAACATGGCGCTCGGACATCGTAGCGACAGCAAAGACAGCGGGCAACACCAAAGCAATCACAGACGATTTATATACTGACCTTTTAGGTGAGGGCGGCATAATCGCAAAGGTTGAGGAAAGCGGCTTCTTTGTATCGGGACACGTGGCTGATATATCCATGAGAGCAAAGCTCAGAGGATTAAAAGACACTACAGGTCAGCCGATTTTCAGAACTGACATGCAGGGCGCAACCAACTACACGCTTGACGGTTCGGCGATCACATTCCCAAGAAACGGTTCTTATGACAAGAGCAAAGGCCTCATCATATCGGGAGATTTTTCGCAGCTTGTTTATTCAATCCGTCAGGATATCACATTTAAACTTTTAGATCAGGCAGTTATACAGGATCCGACAACCGGAGAGATCACACACAACCTTGCTCAGAACGACATGGTGGCATTGCGTGCGACTATGAGAATGGGCTGGGAGATTCCGAACCCTGTAAACGCTATCAAAGCAACCAAGTCCGCAAGATGTCCGTTTGCAGTACTGACAGCTACGGAATGATAAGAAAGGCGGGACGCTATGAAAGAGCTGACAACATACGAATTTTATAGCGGAACATACAACGGCGAAATGACGGCGGAGGCTTTCGGAAAAGTACTTCCGAGGGCGTCCGCTTTGGTCGACCGTATGACACTATACACGGCAACAGACACCGAGGACGTGCAGCTTGCAACCTGCGCCGCCGCCGATGTTTTCTATATCGAAAAGGACAGACTGCAGTCTGCAGGTATAGCAAGCGAGAGCAATGACGGTTATTCGGTAACATACGCAAGCGGAAGCGTTGAGGATGCGGTCACGCAAAGAGCGATAGCAGCCGCCAGAACGTACCTTCGAAAAAGCAGGCGAGTGGGGTGCATAAGATGCTGACAAATGAAACGGTTACGATATACCACAAGACCTTTAATAAGCAGACCAAAACGCAGGAGATGCGCCGGCACGTCGTAGAAAGTGCGTCGTGGTATGCAGACTATAAGATCAGCGCTGACAGCACCGGCACAACCTGCGCGGAAGTTTACAAGATACGCATACCGATAGAAAACCTTGACGGATATATGACGCCTGACGAGTACACAAAAGCAGGAGCGCCTGCAGACAGGTGGACAGTCGACAACGGCGATTATTTCGTGAAGGGAGAAGCTCCGGAGATAACAAAGCCGTCGGAGATATCGGGGAAGTTTTCAAAGGTTCAGTCATGGAGCGACAACAGACGCGGAACATTAAAGCATTTAAGAATTGCGGGGTGGTAGCATGAGCACGACTATGAGCCTTCAAATGGATCCTGCGGATCGTATAAAGCTAAAACGCATGTTAGGCAGCAACAAAGAAGCACAGAAGTTCTTCACGCATGAAGTAAGGCGGCTAAGTGATCCATACGTTCCGTTTTTGACGGGTACGCTAAAAAACACAGCGGTCGAGCGCACGACACAAATCGAGTACGTGCAGCCATACGCCCGCCGCCAGTATTACGAGAACCGCGGCCAAGGCATAAGAGGCAAGCAGTGGGATAAACGAATGTGGGCGGACAAAGGGAAACAGATCATTGATTCAGTAGCAAAGTACTGCGGAGGTAAGCCATGAGCGTAATAAAAAGCATAAGGGACTGGATAGCAAAAGAGTGCACACTTCTCGAGGAATTCCGCAGCCTTTTTATTGACTACCTCGACAGTGAAGAAAGCTACATGATAGAAGTGACACCCGCTGACCCTATAGTGAAGCGATACACGAACGGATCAACGATAAGGCGCAAGCAATTCTCATTTTGTTCGCGAGTCATATACGACGGGCTCGAGAACGTAGACACAAGTGAGTTTTTTGAGGACTTCTCGGCATGGATGGAGGACTGCGACAGAAAGGGCAACCTTCCGACATTGGAGAAGGGAAAAGAAGCACAAAGCATTAAAGCATTAACGGACGGTTATCTATACGATGCCGCCGGCAAAATGGCACAATACAGAATTCAATGTGAATTCACATATTATCAGGAGGATTAGAATGGGAACAGCAATAAGACAGAGAAGATACACTGCTGATTATTTAAGCGTAAGCGGTAAATTTGAATTTATGGGTACAGGCTTCACACAGGTGGACGACAGCCCGTCAGCAACAACGACTTCTAAGAGATATATAAACATGGTATCGGAGTCGCAGAGCGTAACAGGATATGCATGGAGTGCGCCTTTTACATTTGACGAGATCGATTCAGAGAAAGCAATAGCTTACCTTGTAAAGATAGGAAAAGAGGAGCTCCTGGGCGACGATGCCGAAACCGATTACATCACGGTTGACCTCAGCGCCACAAAGGGCGAAAAGGGTTACCCTGCAAGAAAAAGACACGTAGCCGTTGAAATATCGGAGTTTACCGACAGCGACGGAAACATTGAAGGCAGCGGCAACCTTTTAGCAAAGGGAGACTGGGAGTTTGGTTATTTTGCGGTTGACAATACCACATTCACGGCAGACGACACAGCAAAAGCAGAATTTAGCTATGCTAAGGCATTAGCATAAATAAGGGAGTGAGTTCATGGGAATATTTGAATATAACGGCGTTACAGTAGAATTGGACTTTTTCGATATCGATACACTAAAGAAGTACGAAGAAGGCAAGGACGTCATGAGCCAGCGCATTACAAAGATAAATGCAGACAAAGACCTGCCCGCTTCGGAGAGATTTGAAAAGGTATTGAATGAGATCGATAACTTTTTTATCCATATGTTCGGTAAAAACATCGTTACGAAGATGTTCGGAAAAACCAAAAACCTCAGGAACCGCATCAACGCGGTTACAAATTTACTAAAAGCCGAAAACAGTCTTGAAACCGATGCGAAAGAGATAGAGAAAGCGCTTGAATAATGCCGAAAATTCATTATTTCATGGATGAGCTTCCGCAAAGCCTTATCATAAACGGTTCGGAAATCCCAATTAATACGGACTTCCGAGCCGTTATTAAATTTGATCACCTTGTAAAAGAGGACACCGGCGACGGAGTGAAGCTGGCCGAAGCGCTCTATATAATATTCGGCACTGTTCCGGAGGATATAGACGCGGCGCTTGATGAGCTGACGGATTTTATTACAGGTGGAGACATAGAAGAAAAGCCTTACAAGCCGTCTAAGAAGGTGCTAGGCATAAACAGCGCAAAGGCTATTGATTATTATGCAGATGATCGCATGATATGGAGCGCATTCTATTTGACGTATCGCATCAACCTGCGGACTATAGATTATTTGCATTGGTGGGACTTCGTGGAACTGCTCAAGGAATTGCCGGAGACGGCGCGCATCGAGAGAGTAGTGCACTACAGGACGGTCGACACCAAGAGCCCACGCATCGGTAAAGAGCAAAAGGCGGTCTATGAGGCATTACAAAGATATTACAAGTTGACAGAGCACAGAAGCGCAGAAGATGAGCTCATTGCCGAGGCATTGAGGCAGGGCAAGGATCCTGCGCAGATTATAAACAGGTGATTCAATGAGTGACGGAAAAATAATTATTGAAACGCTGCTGGATGAGAAAGGCATAGACGAAGGAATAACTAAGATTCAAAACCTGTGCAAAAAAGGCTCGGCCATAGCTATGAAATCTATAGCCGGCGTGTCGGCTGCTATCGGTGGCGTGCTCGGGTATTCCGTCAAGGTCGGCGCAGAGTTTGAGGCGGCAATGTCGCAGGTGGCAGCGGTCTCAGGTGCGGCAGGAGAAGACCTGCAGGCGCTGACCGACAAAGCCGAGGAGATGGGCGCAAAGACAAAATTCTCGGCATCAGAAGCAGCCGAGGCCATGAACTACATGGCAATGGCCGGATGGAAGACCGCGGACATGTTAGACGGCGTCGAAGGTATCATGAACCTTGCAGCGGCATCGGGTGAAGACCTTGCACTAACGTCGGACATCGTAACAGACGCATTAACGGCTTTCGGATTAAAGGCGGAGGATTCTACACACTTCGCCGACATTTTAGCGGCGGCATCATCGAACGCTAACACAAATGTCGGCATGATGGGCGAAACGTTTAAATATGTCGCACCCGTGGCCGGCGCTTTAGGCTATTCGGCGGAGGATTGTGCGACAGCTATCGGACTGATGGCAAACTCCGGAATAAAATCGAGTCAGGCCGGTACATCCCTAAGGGCAATGCTGAACAGGCTGGCAGCGCCTACAAAGCAGGTTTCTGAGGCTATGGACGCCTTAGGTATATCCATAACCGACGAAAGCGGCAACATGAAAGACCTCAACACGTTAATGAAAGAATTGCGTGGGTCGTTTTCGAATTTATCAGAGGCGGAAAAAGCACAATATGCCTCAAGCATCGCAGGACAGGAAGCAATGTCCGGGCTTCTCGCGATCGTAGGAGCATCAGACGACGACTTTAACAAGCTGACCGATGCAATATACAGTTGCGACGGTACAGCCGCCAGAATGGCCGATACGATGAACGACAACCTCACCGGTAAGTTCACGATCATGAAGTCAGCTGCGGAGGGCTTCGGAATCGCGGTCTATGAGCACATGGAAGGACCTCTCAAGAGCCTTGTAGAAAAGGGCACGGATTACATTAATCAGCTGTCTAAGGCATTAGAGACGGGCGGCCTTGAGGGCGCAGCGGCGGCTGCCGGTACTATCATCGCGGACATGGTGACAGGCATAGCACAAAAAGCGCCTGACGTGATAAACGGAGCGGTTACGGTCATAAAGTCATTTATACAGGGTATTAAGGACAACAAAGCCGAATTATTGACCGCTGCCGGCGAGATCGTAGAGGCACTGGTTACAGGAATAGCCGACCTGCTGCCGCCGGCATTGGGCGACCCTATAAAAAGGGTATTCGGACAGCTTGCGGATTCAGCGACAAAAGGCGGCATTAAAAAAGGATTGGAGACCCTTAAAAAACTATTCGATAACCTTATGAAGGCTATGGGAAAATTGGTCGATACCATAGGACCCGCGGTCGTTAAAGTATTGGATTTTATCGGAGAGCATCTTGATATTATAGGACCCGCGGCGATCGGAGTCGTAACGGCATTAATTACATTTAAGAAAGCAACCGCAGCCATTGGAGCGGTCAACAAGGTTTTGAAAGTATTCAATATGACCCTGTCCGCATCGGTTATCGGAGCAGTAACCGCAGCTATAGCCGGGCTCGTGGCAATGATCGCAACCATGCCAAAGGCTTACGATGAGTCTTTTGAAGCGGCGTCTAAATTCACGGATTCACAGCAAGAAATCATTGACGCAGCCGCAAACACACGTCAGGCCATAGAAGACCAGAATAAGGCAATGGCTGACTCGTATGCCGAGATTGAAAGCAAGTACGCAGGCGTCGGAGAGCTTGCGGCAGGGCTTAGGGCAATCGTTGACGAGAACGGCAACGTTTACGCAGGATATGAAGATCAGGCGCAGTCAATCTGCGACCAGTTAAATGACCTGTTAGGCTTAGACATGCAAGTCCAAGATGGCACGATAGAAAACTATCAGACCATTATGGACAGCTTAGATCAGATCATAGAGAAGAAAAAAGCGGAGGCGTTAATTGACGCCGGTGAAGCTAATTACACTAAGGCAAAGCAGGAAACCGTTCAAGTTTGGAAGGACTACACGGATTCCTTAGACCTTGTAAAGCAAAAAGAACAGGAAGTTGCAGACGCAGAAGCAAATCTGGCGACCACAAAAGACCTTTTAAATTCGGCGCAGGTTCAAGCGCTAAAGGTGACTAATCCCGGCATGTATGCAGCCTATGCTGAGGCTGTAGAAGCAGCGCAGGGCAAGGTTGACGGATTAAAAACCTCGTTGGAAGAGGCAAAGACAGCGGTCGAGCAGAACGAGGACGCTGTGGCACAAAACAAAGCCACAATACAGAACTATGAGGCTGTACAGGCAGCCATTGCGAGCGGATCCATGCAGGAGATGACAGCCGCAACCGAAAACATGGCTGCAGGTTTCCTCACAGCCGAAAATGCGTCTAAGGGTTCCCTTGAAAGACAGGTCGAGACCTACCAGAACACGCTAAACAGCATGAAAGAAGCACAGGCCGCCGGAATGAACGGCATCAGCTCCGACCAGATAGAATTTTATCAGCAAATGGTCTGGAACGCGCAGACGGAGCTCGGAAAGCTATCAGAAGCGACAGGACAGGGCTCAGCGGATGCGGCTAACAGTTTCTTAGCAGGGTTTGCTACAACGCCGGAACAGGCGGCACAATTAGCGAGCAACATAACGCCGACAATGATTAATTCATTGATAGCGACCGACCTAAACGGCCAGCTGTCAGGACAGGCACAGCAAGGCACGGCAGCCTTCCTGCAAGGCCTTGAGGGATTAGACGACCAGACTAAAACCGCAATGGCGAACGCAGTAGCTCCGATGCTAACAGAATTGCAGAACGCAAACCCTGAGATATACGCAGCGGCGGCAGCGGATGCAAACTCACTCCTTGCGGCTATCATCGCAATATTAGATATTCATTCACCGTCAAGAGCCGTAGCCGCACTATTCAGTCAGGCAGGTGCCGGAGCCGTACAGGGTTTGAACGAGAGTCAAGGCGAGGTTGACAGCACAGCCTCAACGTTTGCAAGCGGCATATTAGCGAGCCTTGCGGACGTTGTAAACTCCGGAGCTAGCAAACCTGTGGCATCCGTAAGATCGGTAATGATGCAGATACGTCAAACGCTTCTAACGGCAAACCTGCAGATTGTAGCAGGCAACACGGCGCGTTTCATGTGGGCGGCTATGGTTGCCGGTATTAATTCGGGACGTGCAAGCGTTACAAGCGCGACGATTGCATTAGCAAATGCGGCAAAGAACGCGTTAACAGGTGCCGGAATGTATGACGCCGCAAGACGGGTCGGTCATAACTTCGGCGACGGATTAAGACAGGGCATACAGGACAAGTCACAGGGCATAGCGACACAGGCAGCAAAGACCGTGACCGATGCAATAAATGCAGCGAACGCAGCGCAGAAAGCACACTCACCCGCAAAGGAGACTATAAAGGTCGGTCACAATTTCGGCGATGGTACTATAGTCGGAATCAAAGACCGTGAAAAAGAGGTCGCAAAGACTGCGGGCGGATTCATCGGGAAAGCACTGACAGCCGTACAGAACACGGCACTGATCGAAAAGATCAGGGGAGCCGTGGACAGCGTCACGGGCAGAGTAGCAACCGGCATGATGATGAACACGGGCACGGTAGCTGCAGGTTTTCAGGCGGGCACAAGTCCGGTATATCAGACTATCAACATAAACCAGCCGGTAAAATCACCGGTCGAAACATCAAGAGAACTAAGAAAGGTGGCTCGAGAGCTTGCGTTTATCAAATAAAATCAAATTTACATTTTACAACGGTAAAGAAAGCTTGGTCATGGATGATTCTATATTCAGTGTGGTCGATTACTCGGGGCTTGAGGCGTCAGAGTATGAGCTGACGACAACGGATAACATCACGACGGACGGCGCAACGCTTAAGCGAATAAGAGCGCTGCCTCGTGATGTTTCTATAGAATTCGACTATATAAAGACGGAAGACCGGGCAAGCATGAGGCAAAAGCTTATCAGATTCTTCACGCCGTATCGATCGGGAATATTGACCGTTGATTATATGGGAACCAAACGCTCGATAGAGTACGAGGTTTCAAAGTTTAAAATTTCAACGACCAACGCTCATGACATTCTATCTGCACTAATAGAGCTGTCCTGTATGGATCCAAGCTTTAAGGCGGAGGAGACTGCGGTGCCTATAATTACATTGATAGGCGGCTGGAAGTGGAAGTTTAAACTGCCGTTTAAATTAAAGCAGTACGGAGACCTTGAAAGAGTCATATACAATTCCGGCGACATTGCGACACCGGTAGAATTGTATTTTAAAGGTCCCGCGGTCGAGCCTACAATATTTTTAAACGATACCGGGCAATATATCAAAGTGAAGAAAGACCTGACTGCAGGTGATACGCTATACATCAACACGGCATTCAGGAACAAAAAAGTCGAGATCATAAGCGACGGAAAACGAGAGGATGCCTGGGATTATTTAGATATGACATCATCGTTTTTCTGGCTGCAGCCGGGCGACAATGTCATATCATATTCGCACACCGGCACAGAAAGAAGCAACGGCGTCGAAATCATTTACAAAGAAAGATATTTAGGAGTTTAGGAGGGCACGCATGTATACAAGTGGATTTTTTGACGGTGATGCGGAATATGGACAAGAGGAGTTTAACCGGTACTTTGATAATATTTATGAGTCCGGCGTGAGCATTGACGCAAACGGAGACATGACCTGCACGACGTCAGTAAGTGACGGATTAATAGCGGTATCGGAGGGCTTCGCGATCGTAAAGGGCTTTTATTTCTACAATGGCTCACCAACGACACTAAGCATCACAGCTGACGCAAACTATTCGAGAGTTGACCGTGTAATACTAAGATTAGACGTTAACGCCGGAAAGATCGAGCCTGTACTCAAAGCAGGGACGCCTGCAAGCGCACCGGAGCCACCGGCACTAACGAGAACGGCTGCAGTCTGGGAGATATCGCTCGCAAGGGTACAGATCACGAAAGCCGGAGTCATAACCCTGCAGGATGAGCGCTTTAATGCGGAGGTATGCGGCGCGATCAGACCGAAGAACCTGACGGAATTCAAGGCAATGACCGAAGAGTTCGAAAAGGAATTTAACACGTGGTTTGATGAAAAAATAGCATCACAGACATGGCGCACGGTCTACATTCAAGGTAATGAGCCTTCGGGCGACATCGCACGGGGTAGCATATGGATACAGGAATTATAAGCTTTTACGACAAGGATTATCATTTATTAGGAATAGAGGACGATGCGGAGGTCGTTTATACATCAAAGTGGAACACATACAACACTTTTGAAATCTACATGAAAGAATTCAAGCCATATGTGCAGATAGGCAACCGCATCATATGGGATAACGACGGACGCAAGAACGGGATCATAACCTACATAAAAAATGACGACATCGAGGGAACGGTGACAGTCAAAGGCTTTTCACTTTTATGGCTACTGACGAACCGCATAACCGTGCCGGATGCAGGAAGTTCGCACACGTACTATAACAATGCGATCGAGCACATAATGTATGACCTTGTTCGGCGCAATGCGGTACAGAGCACGCAGGCCGCGCGGAATTTTCCACATTTAGAGTGTGAAGTGTCAAAAAACCGAGGCGAGAAACTAATCTGCTCGACAAGGTACGACGAGCTTCTTGAGGCTATCTCGGGGCTATCAACCTACAGCATGGCGGGCATAGGCGTCAGAGTTGTCCCGGAGGAATGCCGGGAGATTTTTGAAGTGCGCTTTGGCACAGATCGGACGATTGAGCAGAGCGAAAACCCGCCGGTCGTATTTCGAAAGTCCTATGATAACATTCTGTCAGAACTCTACGAGATCAATGTAGAGAATTACAAGAATGCAGCATACACCGCAGGACAGGGCGAGGGCGCAAACCGCAAGGTCGTAATTGTAGGCGATTCGAACTCCGGAGAGAACCGGCGAGAGATATTCATAGATGCAAGAGACATTGAAAGCGATCAGGCACTGAAAAGTCGAGGCGAGACGAAGCTGGCCGATTTAAAAGAGGACGAAAGCTTCGAGGTTTCTGCAGCGGTCGACGATTATAAAAAACGCTGGGACTTAGGCGACAGGATCACTATTTACAGCGATGACCTCGGCGTTCAAATGGACGCATACGTCACTGAGATACAAGAGACATTAAGCGATTCGGGCTATAGCGTAACGCCGACCTTCGGAAGTAAAAGCAAGACAATAGGAGAGCTTACAAGCCAAAGCAGCGGAGAGACAAGCACGCAAGGCGAAAAGGGCGATACAGGAGCGACCGGAGCCACAGGCGAAAAAGGCGAAAAGGGTGACAAAGGCGACCCCGGACCGCAGGGACCTAAAGGAGAGACAGGACCTCAGGGACCACCGGGAGAGCAAGGACCCAAGGGAGAACAAGGACCTCAAGGCTTGCAAGGACCACAAGGAGAGCAAGGGCTTCAAGGAGAACAGGGGCCACAAGGACCCAAGGGAGACACAGGCGAGAGAGGACCCGCAGGAGACTCCACAAAGGTCTATACCGGAGCGGATGAACCGACAGGAGCAAAAGCCGGTGAGCTTTGGCTTATGAATGTATAACGGCGGCAGCGGCCGCTTTTTTCATGGAGGGAACAAATGGCGGAGTATAACGCAGAATTAAAGGTATACAACGGCACGGGTTGGGATAAGTATAACCCAAAGACAAAGGCCGAAAACGTTCAGGTGGGCGATTCAGACCTGCAAACGTTCATTGATGGTTTAGATACTAAAAAAATAATAATCACAAACGAAAAAATCACGTTCCCGGCGGACGGGTTCTGTTACGCACAGCACAACAATGACTGGTTAATATCAGCTCAGAACATCAATAGCGGCACATACGGAATCACACGAATCAATAACAGAGGTAACAACGTTTATAATTTGATTATGCCGGATTACAAAAAAGGACAAACTACAACAATACAGTGCTTCTGGCTATCAGACAAATAGGGAGGCTTAAAATGACTATCGAAGAACAACTCAAGTATGCAAAAATTGACGGACTAATTAACGAAGACGGAACCAGTAACGTTATTTCTGCTGAAGAATTGGCTGCGGATGCATATTTGACAGCAGAATACAATCAAATATTAATTAATACTTTAATGGAGGGCAACGCATGAATGAAACCAGATAAGGAGAAAACGTAAATTGTGTTAATGATAGCAGACATGATTATGGAGTGAATATCTTATTTGGAGGAAAAACAAATGGTACAATCAATCTTTGAGGAAATGGGCGGCAGATACGAACGGCAAGGCGAATACATTTTACCCTGCCTTACCATACCACCCGAAAAGGAACAGATCCTTTCAGGTTTTATCAAAGCTTTCTTTTTATTTTATGTAAAAACATATAAATAAGAAAAAATCCTCAATTTTGAGGATTAATAGTATGTATAACCGTCGCCATTATTTGCATTAGGATCAAATGCATAGGCTTCATCAAGTTTTACAGCTGTAACTTCAGGTACTTCATCAATAAGAATTGCTTCAATGCCTTGAGTCAGGGTTTCATCTATTGCCATACATCCAGCACAAGCTCCCAGCATTTTAACTGTAACTACGCCATCTTTGTAGTCAACTAATTGAACATCACCGCCATCTGCTTGAATATATGGTCTAATTTTACTGATTGTTTTTTCTATTCTTTCAAGTACATCTAATTTGTTATCTTCTGCCATAATTACCTCTAAAATCTAATAAAGAAAAAACTATTGCTAAAATTAAATCAAAAACTATTAAAATCCTTAGATTTCTTGACTGACAATATCGATGATATCAACAAAGTGATACAGGATATACTTGAAACAAATCCTTTTTTAGAATTAAAGTCATCAAAGAATTATGATAATCAGCAGTTTATTGAAAGCATCTCTAATAATCGCACATTAAAGGATGATCTGTATTATCAATTATATGCATGTACACAACCTTATAATGAAGATGTCATGACATACTTGATTGAATCACTAGATGATAGTGGGTTCTTATCTTATCCACTTGATCAATATGTGAGTGATCTCCATATCGATCAAGACACACTTGATGCACATTTAGATATATTACGTTCATTTGAACCTAATGGTGTGGGTGCTTCTGATGCAATTGATTCTATTCTCATTCAGTTAAAAAATAATAATAAAACTAAAAGCTATACACTATTTAGAGATTATCAAGATGTTATCTTAACTCAGAATTATTCACTTATTAAACAGAAAACAGGTTTAAATAAAGAAGAGATAGACCACTTATTCTATGAAATACGTTCTTGTAATCCATTTCCTTGTAATATGTACAATACATCTCATGATGATTATGTATCTCCTGATATACTTATAGAAGTAGAGGATTCAGATATTACTATTACACCCATTAATCAGCCTGATCTCATGGTGAATGATACTCTATATGAGAAGGTAAAGAATGATGAGAATATGAAAGCTTATTTTAACGAAGCACATTTCTTGATTGAGAATATGACAAAGAGAAATCAAACTGTTCTTATTGTTGCAAATGCATTAGTGAATATACAAAGTGGATATTTCTTATATGATGATGAGTTATTCCCATGTACATTATCACAGCTTGCTAGTGAAACTGGATTCCATGAATCTACTATTTCACGTACATTAAATAATAAATACTATAGTTTTAATGGAACAGTCTACCCTCTTAAGAAGTTACTTGTTTCTCAAACTGCATCAGGAGATAGCAGTGATTCTATTAAAAAAGCTATTGTTGAATTAGTTGATAGCGAAGATAAAGAACATCCTCTTTCAGATAATCAAATTCTTAGTCAGCTTGAAGAATTGGATCTACATTGTTCGAGACGTGTAATAGTTAAATATAGACAACAATTAAATATTCCTTCTTCTACTAAACGTAAAGTTCTTAAATAAGGCTGTGACTTGTACTTAGCCTTTTCACATAAAGAGTAACTAAATAGACTTGGGGTTAACTCAAGCATTAAAACTGCCAGGGGTGTGAACTCCTGGCAGTACTTTTAGGCTGTAAACTTTTTAGGGGCAGTTTTCCCCTTTCCTACTTCTCTCAATTTTCTGAATTCCCAGAAAATTCTTATAAATACTATGATTAATAGAACAAA
>OQVT01000170.1_pt1 | contig 29709 bp, 37 predicted proteins | sample 1691561 | NCBI WGS metagenome assembly OQVT01 (sample SAMN03418260, study PRJEB22391) | human gut metagenome | biome: human-gut; feature: organic feature; material: feces | host: Homo sapiens | place: Tanzania | collected 2013-01 | reverse complement strand
ACGCACAACTTCAAATGTATGATCTGACTGCTTTTTTGGCAGATCATGACCTTCCTTTGCCAGTAATTCGGCCTGCTGTGCTGTAATTTCCTGCTTCTTTGTTGTTCTTACGGTCTGCTCAGAGATCATTCGGCCATCTGGTGTTAAAAAATCAACCTGAAACTCATCTCTTACGCGAACAAGAAGCTTCTTTGTTTTAATTGTAATAAACTCTTTTTGCTGACGTGCCTGAAAATCAACCTTCTTTGGTTCCTTTTTTGCCCGGAGCTGCTCCCTTTTGATCGTTTACTGCTGAGGTTTTTAAAGCGCTTTGTTTAGCATTAGTATTTGTATTGACATCGGCCTTTACACTAGAATTTCCCTGCGGTGTTCCTGCCGGCTTTCTTAATGTTTTTTCAGCCGCTTCACTTCTTCTGACAGCATCATCAGGCTTAGCTGAATTCTTTCTTGGTTCCTGAACATGCATTTTTCCGCTTTTATTATCGGATGCTGCGTGGGAATGCCTGTCATGCCCTGCACTGTCCTCATCGGCACCCCTTCTGTACTCGCTAACATCCCTTCTGCGCGAATATTGTCTGTCATCATAGGCTTCATCAGCTGCTGATGAAGCTATGCGCGAATATTCATCCATGTCGTTATAGTAACGGTCACGTTCCTGATAGTACCTGTCGCGCTCCGCAAAATAGCGATCTCGCTCTCTGAAATATTCGCTTCGGTCATCATAATAATCTCGCTCATCCCGATCATCATAACGATCCTGTTCAAGTCTGTCATCAGCGTAACGACGATCAGCATTCCCACGATTGCCGTGTTCACATCTCCCCGTAACATGGATACCCCGATTGCGGTGGCATCAAGTACCGGCACTTCAATTTTTCCTTTTGCAAGCGTACAAAGTCCGTTCCAAATATATTTTGCAGATTTTACAACCGCAATACCTTCCCGGATAGGAAGTGGCATAAACATCTTTGTCCCATAATGCAAAACGACATTGCGAATAAGCTTATCCTTATATTCCCGGTTCATTTGTCTTCCGGAATTTTTCAGACTTTCTTCCGGCACATAACTGTTTTCATAAGAAAACTTCTTTAAAATATTCAGTATGTCCTGCCTGCTGCCATGATAGCAGATAACCACATCGCATGTTCTTTCCTGCACTTTCGCGGAGTCTATCGGTTCTTCCATTTCAAGTGCGTATTGAAGAATATCTGCCTGACGCAGGGTCATACTTTTTTGCATCATATGAACCCGGATTCTTCCCCTTGTCTCATGCTTTATAATAAATTTCATACTACTCATCCATTCCGGCAGTTTCTGTCTCTTGCTCCTTGGCTTCCTCAGCGTCAATCACTTCATCCTGTGCTGCCCGCTCTTCATTGATTACTTTTGCCTCTGCATAAATGTCTTCTGCATTTTCCTGCATGGTAGTTACTGTTTTCATAACACATTCTTTTGCTCGGAGGACTGCAGCCGTACAATGAGTGTAGAATTTTTTGGCATCTTTGCTGGAAAGAATCTTAATTCCTGCTGTTCCAAATAACACTCCTGCAGCAAACAATCCGGTCTTTTCTTTACTGATTTTCTTTAGGCAATCAAACATCATTTGTTCCTCCTTTTTGTTCGTTTTTTCTAACCCGAATATAGCACTTCACATGAGGAAATACAAGCTTGTTTTCGCATAAAAATATTATTTTTTCATTGTATCGGCAACCATTTACTGATATCCTATTTAGTAATATATTAAGAAGCATTTCTGTCTCTGTTGGCAGAGCTTTTTTGAGGATAAAATATGGAACAACTATTAATTGTTGAAGATGACAAAATTTTAAACCAGGGTCTGTGCAAAGCTCTTCGTGAAGACAACCGGAAAATTTACTCCTGCCAGACCATCCGGTCTGCCCGCGAGCAGCTATTATGCAGCAGAATTTCCCTCGTTCTGCTGGACATCAATTTACCGGATGGAAGCGGACTTGAGTTTCTTCGCGAGCTCAAATCTGACTTTCCGGATTTACCCGTCATTTTGTTGACCGCCAATGATACCGACCTTGATATTGTGGATGGGCTCGAGCATGGTGCGGATGATTATATTACAAAGCCGTTTTCCCTTGCAGTATTGCGTGCAAGAGTAAACACCCAACTGCGGAAAGTTCTTTCCGCCTCTGAGGAAAATTTGATTCTGATTGACGACTTTACTTTTGACTTTTTACATTTACGTTTCTGTATCAAAGATACCCCTGTTGAATTAAGTAAAACCGAGCAGAAATTACTTTATCTTCTTATTAAAAACCGCGGAATGGTCGTTGGCCGCAATGAACTGATTGACCGCATCTGGACAGACGGTGCAGACTTCGTCGATGAAAATGCACTTTCGGTTACGGTAAAAAGACTCCGGGATAAATTATCTGCGCAGAATTATATAAAAACCATTTATGGAATTGGATATAGCTGGGTGAAAAAAGATGAATAATTGGATGATACTTCTTATAACAGGTTGTTTTCTTGCTGCTCTCCTGCTTATATTATGGAGTCGCTTTAAAACACAGAAAACGTTGCATACCATAGAGCAAATGCTGGATGCTGCCATGAATGGCACCTTTACGGAAACGACCTTTGATGAAAGCCGCCTTTCCGCTCTGGAAACCAGATTTGCCCACTATCTGTCTGCTTCGGAAACATCCGCACGAAATGTTACGATGGAAAAAAACCGGATAAAATCACTGATTGCCGATATTTCCCATCAGACCAAAACACCTATTGCAAATCTGCTGCTATATTGTGAACTTTTAAAAGAAGAGAATTTGACCGATTCAGTCAGGTCCAATGTGGATGCCATTTATGCACAGTTAGAAAAGCTGCGTTTCCTGATTGACTCCCTTGTAAAGCTGTCACGACTGGAAAACGGCATTATTACATTATCTCCAAAGGCACAGCCCTTGAAGCCCATGTTGCAAAACATTTTGGAACAATATCGCCCTAAGGCTCGTTCGAAAAACTTACGGATAGAATACAATGACACTGATGTCATTGCACAATACGACTTAAAATGGACAAGTGAAGCCATCGGTAACCTGGTAGATAACGCAATTAAATACACCGAGCATGGCGGTATTACGATTTCCGTTTCCAGTTATGAAATGTTTTCCCGCATTGATATTACCGACACAGGCGTCGGAATCCCGGAAACCGAACAGTCAAAAATCTTTGCCCGGTTCTATCGCTCGGAATATGCAAAAGAACAGGAAGGGGTCGGCATTGGACTGTTTCTTGCAAGGGAAATTGTTTCCATGCAAGGGGGCTACATCAAAGTTTCCTCTGAACCACAACACGGAACCACCTTTTCGGTCTTTTTACCCAGGTAGTCCAATCATCTATGATGAATTCTTACAAAACTGTTAGAATTTTGTTTCCGGCAGAAAGAATCTGGAAAGATTTTTATGACATAATCTGTATGCAGAAGTGAAAAATCCTTCTGACATACAGATTTTTTATGGAGGTTTCTATTATGGAAATTTTACAGGCGAAAAACCTGACCAAACATTATGGCACCGGCGAAAGTACGGTTCACGCACTGGATGGTGTCAATTTAAGTGTAGAAAAAGGAGAATTTGTTGCCATTGTCGGCACTTCAGGCTCCGGCAAATCTACTCTGCTTCATATGCTGGGCGGACTTGACCGTCCTACGGGCGGAACGGTAATCATTGATGGCAAAGACATCTTTTCCCTTAAGGAAGAAGCTCTTACGATTTTCCGGCGGCGAAAAATCGGCTTTGTTTTTCAATCCTACAACCTTGTTCCCGTATTAAATGTATATGAAAATATTGTGCTCCCGATAGAATTGGATGGCAAAAAGGCGGATGAAAGCTTTATTCAAAGCATCATGGAAACACTTGGCCTTACTTCAAAGAAACATGCGCTTCCCGGTCAGTTATCGGGAGGACAGCAGCAACGGGTTGCCATTGCGCGTGCTCTTGCCAGCGGTCCTGCCATCATTCTGGCAGATGAACCGACCGGAAATCTTGATTCCAAGACCAGTCAGGATGTTCTAAGTCTTTTGAAGGTAACCAGTCAGAAATTCACGCAGACAATCATTATGATTACCCATAATGAAGAAATTGCTCAGATGGCGGACCGTATTATCCGCATTGAAGACGGGCAGATTGTCTCCCGCAATCAGGGGAGGTGAATGGCATGAATGTAAAAAACCGTTCCTGTATCCGCCGGTTAAGTTTTCGTTCTCTTAAAGCATCCAGAAAACGTAACCTCATTGCGATTTTTGCGATTATGCTGACTACCCTTTTATTTACATCCCTTTTTACCATCGCAATGTCCTTGAATTCCAGTTATGAAACTTATACCTTCCGCCAGATTGGCGGTTATCCCCATGGAACCTTTAAAGAAGTTTCCAAAAAGCAAATTGCTAAAATTTCCGGACACCCCAAGGTTAAGGCAGTTGGTGAACGAACCACCCTCGGCTATCTGAATTCCGGCGTTTTTGCAAAAGTTCCTGCGGAAGTCAGTTTCATGGATAAAAACTGTACCAAATGGAGTTATGCAGAGCCCTCGGTGGGACATATGCCTTCTGCCGAGAAAGAAATCACCATGGATACCACTTCTTTAAAACTCCTTGGTATTGAACCGGTGCTTGGAACAGAAATCACACTTACCTATATCATGAACGACAAGAATGATTTTCCGGTAGCATATACAGATACCTTTACGCTTGCAGGGTGGTGGGAATACGACGAAATTAGCCCTGTTCATTACATCAATATTTCAGAAACGTATGCCGATACGATGGCGTCCTGGGGACTTGCAAATGAACTGGCTCCTTTCCGTACCGATTTGAATGTCATGATGCGTTCTTCCATGAACATTCGCGGACAAATGGAACAGGTAGACCGTGATTTAGGATATTCCTTTGACGAAGCAGGTGGTGAAAATGTGGTCCGTATCGGAGTTAACTGGGGTTATACCTCTGCCCAATTGGATGAAAACATAGATATTACAACGGTTCTGCCCATCCTTGCATTCCTTGGTTTAATTATTTTTACGGGATATCTTATTATTTATAATATTTTTCAAATTTCAGTCACCGGGGACATCCGTTTTTACGGGCTCCTGAAAACCATTGGTGTCACTCCCAGACAGTTACGCCGTATCATTCGTCAGCAGGCACTGTTTCTTTGTGTGATTGGTATTCCGGTTGGGTTACTGCTGGGTTATATAACAGGTTCTGTTCTGACTCCTGTTGTTATGGCAAATACCACCTTTGGCGCAAGTATTACGACAATCAGCAATTCTCCGGTTATCTTTTTTGCCTCTGCATTATTTGCATTGGTAACCGTATTGATTTCTGCATCCAGGCCCGAACGAATTGCTGCAAAGGTTTCTCCTGTTGAAGCTACAAAATACACGGAAGCTTCTATAATTACTAAAAAGCAACGTGCTACACGCGGTGCCCAAGTATCCCAAATGGCATTTGCAAATCTTGGCCGGAACAAAGTCAAAACGGTTTTAGTTGTCATTTCCCTATCACTTTCCGTAGTGCTGCTAAATATACTTGTTACTTTTACAAACGGATTTGATATGGAAAAATACCTTTCACAGCAGACATGTGCAGATTTCATTGTCAGTGGTACGGATTATTTCCGTTCCCTTAGCTCCACCAGTTATCTTACCAAAGAAGATATCCAAACCATTGCCACACACACGACCAGCAGCCTGTCCGGCTGTGGATATACCATTTCCGGCTTTTCCACTATTGGTTGGATGGACGAAGAGCATGTCAAAAGAGGTCTTCAACCATACGTTTCCGAACAAGACCTGGCCAACTCTCTATCATCCATGGAAAAGCGGGGTGATTTACTGTCCAACAATGCATTAATAGAGGGATTGGACGACTCCCTTTTTGATAAGATAACGGTTTTGGATGGTAGTATTGAACCCCTTTTTGACCCAAATAGTCATTCCATTGCGGTAGAAGTTTCTGTAGATGATTATGGACATGTATCTTTGCCTGACTACTATCCACCGATTGGGGCAAAACAACTTGTTACCTATGTGGATGATGCTTACTACATCGATACCAGAACCGGAGAAAAATCCACCCAGGATACACCGGCTGAGTTTTTAAAATATCATCTTGTCCGGAGTCATGACGTGGAATACACGGTTTGTGCTTATATCACCGTTCCCTATTCCATGGGACACCGCTACAGTATACTTGGTTATGACTTTGTCCTGCCTGTACAAAAACTAAAGGCAGACAGTAACCAGACTGTAATTCCGATGTTTTATTTATTTGACACTCCTGATGCTGCTTCTGAGGAAGCTGCTGAAAGTTATCTTGCGGATTTGACAGCAAACGAATTGCCTGACCTGATGTACGAAAGCAAAGCAACTCTTAGAAATGATTTTGAAAGCTTTCGTCAGTTATTTTTACTGATTGGCGGTTTACTCTGCTTTATTATCGGACTTGTTGGCATTCTTAATTTTATCAATGCGATTATGACAAGTATTTTGTCCCGCCAACGGGAGTTTGCAATTCTTCAGTCCATTGGTATGACCAATCGGCAATTAAAACAAATGTTAGTGTATGAAGGCATATTCTTTACACTTGGTTCCGGCGTTGCCGCCCTTTTGTTTACGCTCGTATTAAATTGTTTTATCTGGAAAATGTTGGAAAAGATGTTCTGGTTTTTCAGTTCCAGACAGACGCTTCTTCCCGTCCTTGCAGCACTTCCGGTCTTTGCACTGCTTGGATGGCTGATTCCTTTTCTTATGTGCCGGCAAGTCACCAAATATAGTATTGTAGAAAGAATCCGGGAAACAGAGTAATCTGTTCCCCGGATTTTTATTCTTCGATATGATTCATTTGTTCCTGAATTTCATCTTCTGTCGCTGCCATTGCCTGCAATGTCTTTGTCAGAAGTTCATCCAGCTCCCAACCCAGCTGGTTTGCGCCACGCTCAATGACCTCACGCGAGCAGCCGGCTGCAAATCCCTTGCTTTTATACTTTTTCTTTAACGACTTTAATTCCATGTCCTTTGTGCTTTTGGAAGGTCTCATTAAAGCAGCCGCCCAGATTAAGCCGGTCAATTCATCTGCTGCAAACAGTACCTTTTCCATTTCATGCTCCGGTGCTACATCAAGCGTTACTCCACACTCTACCGTAATTCCGTATCCATGGGAAACGACGCCATGAATAACTTCCTCCGATGCTCCGCCTTCCCTGAGCAATTCCGGAGCTTTCAGACAATGTTCCGTCGGATATAATTCAAAATCAATGTCGTGCAGTAATCCTACAATTCCCCAGAATTCTGCCTCATCCGCATATCCAAGTTCCCTGGCGTACCATTTCATTACGGCTTCCACGGTAAACGCATGCTGAATATGAAATGGGTCCTTATTATATTTTTTCAGTAATGCTAATGCTTCTTCTCTGTTTATTCCTGCATTCATTTTTCCTACTCCTCTGTTCCTGTTGTAATCTCAAACTCTGCTTCCAAATCATTTTTTACAAGCTTATATTTCCCGGCAGGAAGATTTCCAAAAACAGTCAGGTCATACGTTTCTTTTACCACAGTAAGGTCCGGAATCGTATGCAGCACGTCTTTCCATGCATACTCCTTTTCCGGCTGTACATCTACCCACTCTTCGCCTTCCAGTCTCTGTAACGTATATTCATCTCCATAGCCCATCTCATAACCGCTGTGATTGTCAATTTCAACTGTAACAATTCCATCCTCATATCCAATCACACGCATGGTCATATCAAGCGGCATGGTGGATAGTTCACTATCCGGTGACTCCGTCTTTGATTCATTCTGCGATTCCTTCAGTGATTCATTCTGTGCTGCATCCTGCGATGCATGTTCTTTGCCCGGCAGCTTCCCAGCCAGAAAAATAGCAGTAGGGCCATCTGCTCCACCAATAATTGATATGGATGCTGAGCCATCACCATACCATTTGACATGCGTTGCGACATATCCGCCTATCCCTGCAAGAATCACTACTACTCCTGTTATTATCCAGACCTTTTTATTCTGATACCATTTCATAAACTTGTCCTCCTCTGAATAATTCCTACTTACTTTCGTGCTAATATCATAGTCAAAATTGCTTCAAAAGTAAAGACAAAGCTTTCAAAAGATTTTTTATTTTCTACCCAGATACCGGAATACATGCTGACAGTATTCCTGATATGGCGCGCCAAAGGTATTTACAAGATACTTTTCTTCCTGCAATATCTGCAAATGAAGCATGACAATAGCAAATATAGAAAAACCAAGTGTCAGCAGGTTTCCATACATCAGCAGCACGCCAATATACATGAAATCAAATCCAAGAAATGCCGGATTGCGGCTATACCTGTAAATGCCGGTGGTAACCAATTCCGTTTTGTCTTTGTCCGGAATGCCCGCTCTCCAACTGTCTTTCATGCACAACACGGAAAGCAGAAAGATGACATCCCCCAGCATTCCAATGCAAAACCCGGTAAACCGCGCACCAGCAGGAAGATAATTCCACTCAAAAACGATGGAAAGAATCTGCGCAACAGGTGCCCCTAATGTCGCAATACTCATCAGCATCTCGACGGTGTGAATCTCACGCTCTTTCCTGCGCCCAATCTGTCTTGTCTGAATGCCGCGCCGCTTCTGCACCAGCTTTTTGCCAAAATATATGCCATAAAAGATTGCCAGCACCAGCAGTGCCAGCAGGTTATACGGAAGTCTCTCTTCCAATGGAAAATTCATCGTTTGTCTCTCCTTCCGGGTACTCGTTCTGTGTGTTACGGTATCCCAGTGTTCAATTTTCTATATCCATTATTTTCTTCCTATTGCATCCCAAAAGCAAGTACCTATTTTCTATATTGAAAATAGTTGCCCCAAAGCCTCCCAAAGGTCTGCACGGATTTTCTATATACATAAAAGGTGTATGAATATATCCCACAAAAAGGAGGACGTTTTCTATATAGGAAATAATTGAAAAATAATATCCCAAAGCCGAAAGAATTTTTTCTATATACATACATTTTATTTCTGTGATGTACAATTTTTTCTATATAATCATACAACCATCCTATAATGTCCAAAATTTGACCCCTTTTTGGACATTATGACTTCCTATTTTTTCATATAGAAAATGCTTCCCAAATGCCTTATGTATATCAAAACTCCACTCTTTATGGTATAAAATTTCTCGTAATCTGAGAAATTTCTCCATTCTCTAAGGCTACTGTAGTATTGTTTGGATAAAAACCATAAATATCATCTTTTAACAAATTCAGGAATCCATCTGTATCATATTCCTGCTCCTGTTTACTTGGGTCTGATGAATCTTTGAAAGAGAAATCCTTTGCCAGAGGCAAATCCAATTCTGTTACTGGTTGATAGCTTATGGATTCCAGCTGAATTTCATAATATAGTCCGTCATCTCCTTTATACAGATCACATCCGTCCTGTTCCAAGCCTCCGTTTATCTGAATCCAACTATCACTCTGCGGTTCCACCGTTTCCACCTTCATTTCCTGTCGGTCAATCACCAAAACATCTCCGGCTTTTAAGCTCTCGATTTCAGAAGCATTAAACCGTTCATAGTCATAAGCCGTCAGATGAATATTGGTCTGCTCCTCTTGTTTTTGCACATCATCCACAGTAAATGACGCTGCAAATTTACAATTTGCTGAAGCACTGATATCGTTTATGTTCTGGATTGGTTTAACACAAACTTCCTCCGTAGTCGTTTCTATCGACGCTTCTTCCTGTTCATTTGCAGTATTCTCAGACTGCGTTTCCCCAGAGATTCCACATCCACCGCATATTAACAACATACATCCTGTCATTATAGCAATACTAAAATGTTTCAATTTCATAATTATTTCTCCTCACTTGTTATTCTAAAATATATTAATAGAACTATCCCTTTACCATATTAGGTCATCTCATCTGAAAATTATGTATGAGAATTCCGCTGTTTCCGGACAGTTTCACGCTTTTTCTTTTCCGAACCATTAAGCAGCATACCGACAAGAACACCCAGGCTTATGCCAAGTGTCATGCCCCAAAGTATCTGACCGTACAAATGCCCCATAGCCATACCAATGGCAATGCCAAACAGCATATAAGTGGGCACCCAGTTAGTAAGTGGGTTTTCTATCAGAAAGTGCGGACCTTTTATGCCAGTTCCATCCGATACAAAACCGCATTTTTCAAGGACACTCTGAAAATCAAGGTTCGTTGGCTCCGTTTCTGTTTCAATAAACACAACATCCTTCTGACCAAATGCCCATTGTGTGATAGCCGGAAGTGCTTCTGTCAAATAACCATTGCTGTCATTTTCTGGCAAAACACCATATCCAATTTCTACCGAATTATTTTCAACTGGGCCTTTAAAGCAGAAATCTCCAACATATTCTCCACTATCCTTCAATGTCATTTTCCATGGTGCATACCAGATTCTGTTCGCCGGATCATTCTTGCATCCATTCAGCATCTCCCCATAATTAAGGCGAAGTTCATCGGAATCTATGCACTCCATCAACGCCTCAATCTCTCCGTCAGACATAGGACGAAGAATCATCCTTTTTGTTTCTATCTCAATTTTTTTCATAGGATATTTCCCCTTTCTATCTATCAATTATTCTTTTTTCTTAAATTCAGCGGTATGGGGGATACACCATAATAAGTAGCAAGTGAAGTAAATTCCCTGCGAAATGATTGCAATAGCTCCGTGTCCGTCAAATGCAAATGGTCTGCATTTGCCAGAATCGCCAATCCATAGGAATAGTACACCATATCCTGATGCAGCTTTTGTGCAATTTCCTCCGTGTAACCGTACTCTGTCATGATTGTTGCTATAATTTCCGGAAATAACACATCTTCCTGATAAGGACCAAGTTGTCTGCCGTCCAGATACAGCCACCGGAACAGGTACTTTTCCTGTGCAGCAAACTTTACAAATCCAATACCATAACTACTATAACGGCTATACTGACTATAACAATTGCTACTGTCATCATGCATGTGGAGCCAATCCCGTACATGCTGGGTATGTTGTTCGATTGCCCGTTGTGTCATGGCTGTTTTTAAGTCATCCATATTCTGAAATGACAAATAAATTGGTTGTGTAGAGCATCCCAACTTCTTTGCAACACTCCGCGCATTGATAGCTGTTGTACCACTCTCTCGTAATATCTCTACCGCTGCGTCTATGATTTCCTCTTTTGATACTTTTTTTATTGCCGGCATATTTCCTCCATCAATAATAACTTAAGTTATTCATAACTTTTGTTATTATACAATTCATAATTTCTTTTGTCAATCAGATAAACCTTATTAAGAAAAAAACCTCGAAAACACTTGATTTTCGAGGCTTCGGTTTTTCTTGATATTGGGGTGAATTATCTCCTTGTCAAAATATACCCAAGCATTTCAATTATAGCTCTCGCTACCAACGGCCTGCGCACCGGGCAATCCGATTTTCGTGTGCTCGTCAAATTCCTCCTGGCTGAATTTTTCTATTCCGGTCAGCGTTCCGTGCTTCTCACAATCCGGACTGTTGTAATCACGAATAGAATAAATGTCTATCGTGCCTGTTCCGTTGCCAAGTGTTCTCATTTCACCTTTGAACTTCCCGCTTGTAAGATTTTCCCCATTTGAAGTAAGGACATCCTGAAAGTACCGAACTTTTTCACCGTTAAAAAATAACTGGTCGTTGTCAGCATCGTAGGTCAATCCAAATGCTTTATATTCCTCTACGAGCCGTGCAGTTTCCTCTGCATTGCGCAGTTTTCCTTCCGAGGTAACGGCTTGAGTGCTTTTGTAGTCTTCCACATCTCGTGCTTCAAACTCTTGCTGTGAAAACTCTTTCAGACCAATCAGCGTACCGCTTGAATCAGCAGAACTATCTGCCGACTTCGAGGTGTTCGCCAAATTCCGAATGGCATATACATCTACCGTACCATTCTCATTCAGGAAATTCAGTCCAGCCATTTCTTTGTCATTAATAGAATAGAAATCTTCAAACCAACGAACCAGCTTGCCATTATAGGTAAGCTCATCCTTCTCAGCATCATAGTGCATCCCAAATTTTTCATAGGGAGCATACATTTCTTCTTTTGCTGACTCATTCTGTCCTTTGATGTCTTGTGGAGTTGCCCCACAGCCTGCCAGGCTGATAATGACAAGCATGACTGCAGTGTATAATACAATTCGTTTCATATTTTTTATCATTCCTTTCTTTGAATATACTGTTATTTCAAATGATGTTCCTCTTTTCAAAAAAGCGCAGAGCAAACCTTCATCTATCAGGTCCTGCTCTGCGTCTAAGCGTCTGGCATTTTAATTTCTTCAATTTTTTTATTTCTAAAACCAATTACACAAATATATTTACATTTCGGACAGAATAAAGGAAAATCCTCTAACACCGTATGTGGGCGTATCTGCGTTCTCGTTTTTCCGCCACATCTTGGGCAGCGAAGCCACTCTAATTTCGTTTCTATGTTTTCAGTCATTTATATCACCTCGCTTTTTCCTGATTGCCATGGATTTTACGCTCTCTTGACTTCTTGAAGTGTCATAATCGAGCATCCCTTGCTTTCATAATATGTAAGCATCTCAGGCAGCTTCTTTTTATCATAGCTGGTAATGCAGTCCGATAGCACATGAACGATATATCCGCTTTTTGTCATATTAAAGCAGGTAGATTTGATGCAGGCTGTTGCGTCTGCACCGGCAATATAAAACTCGGTAATACCATGCTCCTGAACAAAGGCAGTAAAATCCTCGCTGGTCAGTGCATTGCTTTTTGACTTCGTAAAGATGTGGTCAGATACGACTTTCATCTCTGGCACCAGTTCTGCACCATGTGTGCCAGGTTTAAATGTTCTTGTTCCCGCAGACAGATTGTTATGCCGAATATAAACGACCCACAGTTCCTTTTGTACTGCCCAGTCGATTGCCTCATTGACTTTTTCAATGATTTCTCTGTAATTTTTCGTAATGTCATTTTGGAGGTCGATTACGACCAATGCGCTACTTTTCATCATATTCGTACCTCAAGGATAGAATTGATTATCTGCCGGAAGCCATAGTCGAGGAACTCATCTTCAGTCATGCCATTTTGCCCGCAAATGAACTTTCCCTTTGTCTCGACAAGTGCAATCAGCGAATCAAGGCTTGTTGAAAGTACATAGACCGTCATCCCAGGAACAACTTCTTTTCTCACCTCGCCACTTTTCTGCCCACGCACAATGAGTGCTTCAAGAATCTCATTTATCTCAGTTCCAAGACAAAGTATTTTTTTCACTGTGTCTGAAGCTGCCACTTGCTCGATTTCCACTGCACCGGAATGTTTCAAGATTTCAAGCGAGAGAGGATATTCCTTACTGTAACGGCTCTTCGCTCTGCATACCTCACGGTAGGCATCGACAAATCCTGCATTATCATTTACTACGTTTTCTATATCCGTCTTTAGTGTCCGCAGCCCCTTTTCAATGATGTGGTGCAGAATATCCCCCTTACTCTCATAATATGCGTAGATTGTGCGCCGACTGTATTCAGATGCTTTTGAAATATCATCTATCGTCGTCTGTGCGTAACCCTTTTCCGAAAAGAGATTTTCCGCAGCCGTCATTATTCTCTCTCTATGCAACGTAGCAACAGCCTCTTTTTTGCTCATTTGTCTCATGGTATACTCCTATTTCAAATAGTATACTGTTAGTATACTATTTGATTTTGACATTGTCAACAAAAACCGGCAAGTAACGCTGAGTTTCAGGAAATAAAATAAGAAAGCCCCGGAAAACTTGATTTTCCGGGGTTTTGAACCATTTTGATATATTCTGGGCAGTTGCCTAACGCTTGCTGAACTGCGGAGCGCGACGAGCTGCTTTGAGACCGTATTTCTTTCTTTCTTTCATACGAGGGTCTCTTGTTAAGTAACCAGCTTTCTTCAATACAGGTCTGAACTCATTGTCTACCTGAAGAAGTGCTCTTGCGATACCATGTCTGATTGCACCAGCCTGACCTGTGTATCCACCACCCTTAACGTTTACAAGTACATCGTACTTATCAACTGTTTCTGTAGCGGTTAAAGGCTGACGAACGATAACCTTTAATGTTTCAAGACCAAAATACTCATCGATAGGTCTCTTGTTTACTGTAATATTTCCTTTACCAGGTGTTAAATATACTCTGGCAATTGATTTCTTTCTTCTACCTGTTCCGTAAAATTTAGCGGATTTAGCTGCTTTAGCCATTTTACTTATCTCCTTTCAGTCCCTTTAAAATGTTAATACTTCAGGTTTCTGAGCTGCATGCTTGTGCTCAGGTCCAGCATATACAAAAAGTTTTGTGTACATCTGTCTTCCTAAAGGTCCCTTGGGAAGCATGCCCTTAACAGCAAGTTCTACAACCTTCTCAGGCTTCTTTGCCATCATTTCACGTAATGTAGCTTCCTTTAATCCGCCTACATATTCAGAGTGATGGTAGTAAACCTTCTGGTCTAATTTCTTTCCTGTAACTTTAACCTTCTCAGCATTGATTACGATTACATAATCGCCTGTATCAATATGAGGAGTGAAAATTGCTTTGTTCTTACCTCTTAACACTTTAGCTACTTCTGAAGCTAAACGTCCTAATGTCATATTCGCAGCATCTACTACATACCATTTTCTTTCAATGGTAGCAGGGCTAGCCATAAATGTCTTCATTCTGATTTCCTCCATTAAACTTACATTACCTGAATGGCTTTTTCTTAAGCGGATGTCCGGGCCACCTAACAAAGTTCGCCACATTGAAATATTATATTACACGCTCCCCAGCGTGTCAACCACTTTATTCAATTATTTCCATCAAATTCATACCCTAACAGACAAAGTCCTTTGGCGGGTGCCGTTGGTCCACTCGCACTCCGCTCACAGCTATGTAGCATCTCTTCGATTTCACCGGGTGTTCGTTTTCCCTGGCCCACTTCAATCAGTGTTCCTGCAATAATCCGAACCATATTATAAAGAAATCCGTTTCCACAAACACGTATTGTCACCAGTTGATTTTCTTCTTTTACTTCTATATCATAAATTGTTCTGATGGTAGACTGTGCCTGCGTATGCACACTGCAAAACGATTTAAAATCATGTTCCCCGACTAAATACCGGGCAGCCTCCTGCATTTTATCAATGTCTAACGGCGTATAAATCCAATGTGCATAGAACCGTTCGGTCGGCATCGGAAACGGAGCGTGATAAATCCGATATTCATACGTCTTTTTGCACGGCACCTTACGTGGATGAAAATCCGGTAACACCTCTTTGGAACCAACTACACGAATATCCTCCGGCAGACTCTTATTGACTGCATAGCAAATTTTTTCTGCGGGAATTTTCGTTTCGGTGTCAAATACTGCAATGGCTCCTTTTGCATGCACTCCCGCATCGGTGCGGCTTGCTCCTATGACATGGATGTCTTCTCCAAGAAGATGGCTGAGCTGTGCATTTAACACCCCTTCGATTGTTTCGCCCGTCGGCTGAAGCTGCCAGCCGCAATAATTTGTCCCGTCATATGCTACGGTCAGCATAACACGCTTCATATCCCATCTCCCATTTACTTCCATCCAACTTCCATGTTCTCTATACTTCTCTACTTGTTACCATGCGGTCGGTACAAATATTTTAACTACAATGAGCAATGCCACATATCCTACAAGTACACCATAGGATATTACATCCCGCTTCTTATAAATCAGCGGTTTCATTTTGGTACGTCCATCTCCGCCCTGATAGCAACGTGCCTCCATTGCCATTGCCAGGTCATTGGCACGGCGAAACGCGGAAATAAACAACGGTACGAGTAACGGAACAAGGCTTTTTGCCTTTTTAATCAGATTACCGCTTTCAAAATCTGCACCACGGGCAATCTGTGCTTTCATAATTTTATCTGTTTCTTCCATTAATATAGGAATAAACCGCAAAGCAATCGACATCATCATTGCAATTTCATGTACCGGGACACGGATATGCTTTAACGGTCCAAGAAGCTTTTCCAGACCATCCGTCAACTGATTGGGCGTTGTAGTCAATGTCATAACCGATGAACCAATAATTAAAAAGCAAAGACGTACCGCCATCAGAAATGCCAATCTGACTCCTTCTTTGGTTATCTTGAATTTCCAAAAGCTGACAAGTACCTCTCCGGGTGTCAAAAACAAATTAAAAATCACTGCGATTACCAGCAAAAAAACAATTGCTTTCATACCCCGTATCATAAATTTGAACGGCACCTTCGATAAACGAATGACAAGTACCAGAAACAACGCAGCAACTGCATATCCTATGAAATTGTCTACCACAAACAGGGAAATAATAAAACACAGCGTCGCCACCAGCTTTACCCGTGGGTCCAGTCGATGAATCACCGAATCTGCCTGATAATATTGTCCCAAAGTAATATCCTTTAACATCTCTTTATCCTTTTAGCCACGCAATGCATCCAAAATAGCTTCTTTTGCCTCTTCTACGGTGGTGACGTCCGTGCGGACATTCATCCCACGTTCCTTTAATGCATGCACAATATATGTCACCTGGGGAGCTGCCAGTCCAACCGCCTCCAATTCTTTATATCTCTTAAAAACTTCCCGTGGACTCTGGTCCATTAGAACCTGTCCTTTATTCATCACAATAATACGTTCTACATATTTTGCAACATCTTCCATACTATGTGACACGAGAATTACCGTAATCCCTGTTTCTTCACGAAGCTTTGCAATCTGATCCAGAATTTCATCACGGCCTTTCGGGTCAAGTCCTGCCGTAGGCTCGTCCAGAATAAGCACATCCGGTTTCATGGCAAGAACTCCTGCTATCGCAACACGCCTCTTTTGTCCTCCGGACAAATCAAACGGAGACTGGTAAAAATATTCATCCTCCAGACCTACCTGTTTTAATGCTGCATAAGCCCGCAGTTCAACTTCTTTTTTATCAAGTCCAAGGTTCTTTGGACCAAAGCATACATCCGTAAAAACATCCATTTCAAAGAGCTGATGCTCCGGATATTGAAAAACAAGTCCTACCTTGCTTCGCAGTTCCTTTTTGTTATAATCCGAATCATGAATATCTGCACCATTGTAATAAACATTTCCACTTGTTGGCTTTATCAGTCCGTTTAAATGCTGCACCAGCGTGGACTTTCCAGAACCGGTATGACCAATCAATCCGATAAACTGACCGTCCGGTATCACCAGGTTGATATCCTTTAATGCACAGAATCCCATTGCTGTTCCGGCTTCATATATATAGTTTACATGATCAAGTATAATGGACAATTCTGTATTTCCTTTCTTTGCAGTATCCTAAAGCCTAATATCCCAATGCCTTTATCAGTTCTTCCTTTGTCAGGATTCCATCCGGCAGTGGCACACCACTCTTCTTTAGTTCATATGCCAGCAATGTTACCTGCGGAACGTCAAGTCGTAACTGTTTCAGCTTTTCTACCTGGCTGAAAATCTCGCGGGGCGTTCCTTTCATGGCAATTTTCCCTTTATCCATAACAAATACTTTATTCGCATGAATAATTTCTTCCATATAATGTGTAATTAAAATTACGGTTATATTCTCTACATCATTCAACGCGCGGACTGCACGAATGACTTCTTTTCTTCCGTTCGGATCAAGCATCGCCGTCGGCTCATCCAGAACAATACATTTCGGATGCATGGCAATGACACCAGCAATGGAAACGCGCTGCTTCTGTCCCCCCGAGAGCTTATTGGGAGAATACTTACGGAACTCATACATTCCAACCGCTTTCAGGCTTTCCTCTACACGTTCCCAGATTTCTTTTGTTGGCACTCCAAGATTTTCAGGACCAAAGCCCACATCTTCTTCTACCACCTGGCCGATAATCTGATTGTCCGGATTCTGAAAAACCATTCCTGCCTTCTGACGGATCTCCCACAAATTCTTTTCGTCGGATGTATCCTTTCCATCCACCCATACGGTTCCTTCTGTAGGATAAAGAATGGCATTCATATGCTTTGCCAAAGTGGATTTTCCCGAACCATTATGTCCCAAAATAGCGATAAAATCTCCTTGCTGTATATCCAGGGAAACATCATCAATCGCTGTCGTAATCCCTTCTACATTGCCCTCTTCATCGCGCCTGATATATTCAAATGTCAGATTTTTTGTCTTAATTATGCTCATTCCTGTATTGTACAAGATAATGTTTCCATTTGCAATAGAATTCGATGTGCGGTACACTAAAGACAATTCGATTTATCAAATGTACGTAAACCTATCATTCCCGAATATAAGGACAAAAATCATGGATATCAAAAAAATATTAAAAAGTCTCGGCATCATTGCTGTTATTATTATTGTATGTACCCTGCTTTCCCGGCACGCGTTGCGCGGAGAAACGCTCTACGAATACGCCACACAACATTCGGAGCTTGCCTACGCAAGTCCTGAGCCTACGCTCATACCTTCTCCGGAATCCACTTCCACTCCAGATGCTACACCGACTTCGGTTTCTACACCGGAACCCACTCCGACTCCGGACACTCTGTCTGCCGAGTCTTCCTTCTATTACGAACCACTTTCTGATGAAATGATTGCCCGAATTACCGGCATTTCCTATCCGATTACAGAATCCGAAAGAGAACTGTTAGCAACGGATGCGGTCAATGTAATTTCTGATGATACAGTTCCTGCTATTTCCTATGAGGATCTCCGATACCTCAAGGTACTCTATTATGATTTTGATGGAAACGTTCAGGAGGGCGAACTGATTTGCAATGCAGCTATTGCAGATGATTTGAAAGAAATTTTTTATACCTTATATGAAAATAAATACCCCATTGAAAAAATACGATTGATTGACGAATATTCCGGCGATGATACTGCTTCCATGGAAGATAATAATACGTCCTGTTTTAATTACCGTGTGGTAGATGGAAGCACAAGTCTTTCCAAGCATGCGCTTGGATGCGCCATCGATATCAATCCTTATTATAATCCCTATGTCGTATTTAATCGAAACGAAAGCGGACAAACCTATATTTCTCCTAAAGGAAGTGAAATATATGCTGACCGCTCTCAAAGTTTTTCTTATAAAATCGATGAAAATGATTTATGCTATCAATTATTTAAAGAACACGGTTTCACCTGGGGTGGTGACTGGAAATCCTGTAAGGATTACCAGCATTTCCAAAAAGTGCCCTAAAGTTTAAATACACTCATACTTTCATCCAAATGCTCTGATATGGTTCTAAGATCCCTTGCATTGTCCGCAATGCCGGTAATTACATTTACTACTTCGGCTACCGATGCCGATGTTTCCTGTGAACTTGCTGCATTTTCTTCTGCAATTGCAGACAAATTCTGAACCGTATCAATTACATTGTTTCTTGCACCATTAATCTGCTCTGTCTTTTCAGCAACTCCTTCAATTGCCTGAATTGCTTTTTCTACCTCTTCCAGAACCTGTGTTACTTCTGCATTTGTATTCTCTACATTTTCACTCTGCTGCTCCATAACACCCTTTACTTCTTCCATTGTAGATACGGACTTATCAGACTCTGCCAAAAGAGAAACAATAATGGAATCTATTTGTCTTGCCGACTCATTGGACTGTTCTGCAAGCTTTTGTATCTGTCCTGCGACTACCGCAAAACCGCGTCCCTGCTCTCCGGCTCTTGCCGCCTCAATCGATGCATTCAGGGAAAGTAAATTTGTTTCTTCCGCAATGTCGGTAATCAGGGAAGTTGCTTCTTTAATTTTCTGCGCGGATTCATTGGTTACATTGGTCTGCTCATAGATTACATCAATAGAAGCTTTTGTCTTTTCATTGGTTGCCCGAAGTTCCTTTAACGCCTCAAGTGCGACCTCACCACGCTCCTTAATGGATTTCGCATTCTGATTTAATTGCTCAATATCCTGCGCATTATCTTCAATCATATTACCCATCAGAATAACGTTCTCTGTTGCATTCTGTGTTTCCTCTGCCTGGCTTCCGGCACCTTCTGCAATTTCATTAACTGCTTTATCCACCTGAGACATATGGTCTTCCGCAGTATCCGTTTCCTGTGACAGATGCAGTGAAGTATCCGTAAGCTGTTTGCTCTCTTCCTTAATGGTTGCAATAATATGTCGTAATTCTTCCTGCAGGCTCTTTACCGAGCGCAGAATCATTCCAACCTCGTCTTTACGCTTTAATGCCTTTCCATTCAATTCGATATTCAGATTGCCCTTTGCGATTGTATCCAGTGTATCGACACTACGGCTCAGCTGCTTGGTAATACGTCCAATTAAGATAAACAGGAATACCACACTGATGATCATAAGAAATACCGTAGCTGCAACAATAGATAAAATAATTCGTGTAATCTGTCCCTCGGCATCTTCCTTCGGCATACCTGCAAAAATCATACCGACATTATTTCCGGCACTATCTTTTAATGGTGTATAGTAGCCATAAAACTTCTGATCCACAAGACCTACATTTTTATCAAAGAAATTCTCACCATTATCAATAACACGAGAAACAATTTCACTATCTGCCTTTGTATTCAGAATGCGGTTTCCTTCTGCATCCTTTACCGATGTCATATATCTGGTATCTCCATAGAAAATGGAAATATCCGTATCTGCTGCTTCTTTGACACGGTCTGCTATTTCCGCATGCTGGGTAACATTGAATTCCCCTTTGAATAAATCTCCATTCTCATCTACCCAATATTCGCCTTCATCCGCATATGCCAGTGTATCCTGCACTGACACGATTGTTCCGTGTAATCCATTTGCAATACTGTCGCCCAATGCTTCCTCAATTTTACTGCTGCACATGATAATTACAAACAGACCAAGTACCAGTATCGGAATCAGTGCAAATATGGATATTTTTGTTTTCATTTTCATAACGCCACCCCCAAAAAAGTTTTTATAAAAACAAAATCATTCCATACTGCATCTGTTCAATAACAAAAACAATACCGAATGATTTTGCCTAATCTATATCCCTTCTCTAAAAATTATAATTTAAATACTCCTACATTCTCATTAATCTGCTCGGATATGTTCTTGAGTGCTCTTGCATGTTCTGCAATATCACTGATGATATTTCCAACTTCTGCTACCGATGCGGATGTTTCTTCAGAGCTTGCTGCATTTTCTTCTGCAATTGCGGACAAATTCTGAACGGTATCCACAATGCTGTTTCTGGAACTGTTAATCTGTTCCATCTTTCCTGCGACATCACCGATTGCCTGAATTTCATTTTCAACTTCATCCAGCACCTGAAGTACCTGCACGTTCGTATTTTCTACATTTTCGCTCTGGCGTTCCATAACCTCACGAACTTCGCCCATTGTTACAACTGACTTGTCGGAATCTGCAAGCAAGGAAACGATAATGGATTCAATCTGTCTTGCTGATTCATTGGACTGTTCTGCCAGCTTCTGAATCTGTGCTGCTACTACTGCGAATCCACGTCCCTGTTCTCCGGCTCTTGCTGCTTCAATTGAAGCATTTAAGGAAAGGAGATTTGTTTCTTCTGCAATATCTGTAATTAAAGAAGTTGCCTCTTTAATCTTCTGTGCAGATTCATTCGTTACATTCGTCTGCTCATAGATTACATCAATAGAAGCTTTTGTCTTCTCATTTGTTTCACGCAGCTCTTTGAGTGCTTCTACCGCTACCTGACCACGTTCTTTGATGGATGTTGCATTGCTGTTTAAATGTTCAATTTCATTTGCATTATCTTCAATCATATTACCCATCTGAATGACATTTTCAGTTGCATTCTGGGTTTCTTCTGCCTGGCTTCCTGCGCCTTCTGCAATTTCTTCAACTGCTTTATCTACCTGAGACATATGCTCTGCAGTCAGCTCTGCTTTCTGAACAAGATAATCTGCTGTCTGATCCAAACCGTTGCTCAATCCCTGCATGGATTCCACGATACCCTTCAACTGAATCTGCAGTTTCTGCAAATCGTTTGAAATAACACCGATTTCATCTTTTCTTTTCAGCAAACGGCTGTTTATTTCTACATCAAGGTTGCCTTCTGCCATTCGTTCCAAAGCTTTTGCTGCCTTTTTAAGTGCCTTCATGATAACTGTACTGAAAATAAACAGCGTAATCGTAAATACAACCACAATTGCTATTGTAACGCCTATCATCATTCCCTTTGATGTCTCGCCAAGCAATCCGCTACAGCCAATAATTGTAAATCCTCCCAATACAAGAATTGGGACTAATGCAAGCAATATAACTTTCGTTTGTAATTTCATAAGCCACCTCCGATGTAATTGTGAGAATATTATACCATAACCTCCAAAAGAATTCAAATAATAGCACACTTTTTGACGAAAAAAATAGAAAAATTTTTTATCAAAAAAGAGACTGTAAAAACAGTCTCTTTTCGTAATTCCTTATATCACATTATGCATTATACAAGTTCAAGAACAACTTCCATTGCTGCATCACCCTTACGAGGTCCAATCTTGATGATTCTTGTGTAACCACCGTTACGGTTTGCATATTTTACACCATATTCGTCAAAAAGTTTTGCTACGAGGTCAACTTCCTTTGTGCCTCTCTTCTTACCTGCATTAGAAGTAGGAACTTCTTTAACAGGATATAAAACTTTCATCATCTGATGTCTTGCATGAAGTCTGGAAGGAAGATCCTTTTTGATTTCCTTTTCTACGGTTTCAAACTTGGTAACCTTCTTGCCATCAACAACTTCTTTTACACGCTTTCCATCTTTGTCCTTTACAGGAACCTTTGCGGAAACCTTAACCATTTCAAAATTGTCTTTTTCCTTTACACCAAGTGCAATAAGTCCATCAACGATTTTCTGAACTTCTTTAGCTCTTGCCTGTGTGGTAACAATCTTTCCATTGTGTAAAAGTGCAGTTACCTGGTTTCTAAGTAATGCTTTTCTCTGATCTGAGGTCTTACCTAATTTTCTGTATTTTGCCATTTTTACGGCTCCTTTCTCAATGGGCACTCTGCCCTTCATGGTACATCCGGCCACGCTCTTTGGACTTACTTACCGAATGCGGTTACTCCATTTATGAGAACATATCGCAAACTCTTTGGAATTACTGCAATATGCTTCATGTAATATTAAGCTTCATCACTTGGATTTAACTGTAATCCTAATTCATTCAGCTTTGCCAAAACTTCTTCCAAAGACTTACGTCCGAGATTACGAACCTTCATCATATCATCAGAAGTCTTGTTTGTTAATTCTTCCACTGTATTGATACCAGCTCTCTTTAAGCAGTTGTAGGAACGAACAGAGAGTTCAAGCTCATCAATGCTCATCTCTAAAACTTTTTCTTTTTCATCTTCTTCTTTTTCTACCATGATTTCTGCGGTTTTCGCATTCTCAGATAAATTAACGAAGAGGCTTAAATGTTCGCTAAGTACTTTTGCAGCTAAACTAACTGCTTCATCTGGATCCAAAGTACCATTGGTATAAACATCAAGTGTCAGCTTATCATAGTCTGTAATCTGACCAACACGAGTATTCTCTACGGTCACATTTACTCTTTCAACAGGAGTATAGATGGAATCTACTGCAATCACACCGATTGGTAAATCATCACTCTTGTTCTTATCAGCACTTACATATCCTCTACCCTTGGTAATGGTAAGTTCCATATAAAGCTTGGTATTCTTTCCACTTAAAGTAGCAATTGTCTGATCCGGATTCAGGATTTCAATATCCTGATCGCACTGAATATCGGAAGCCTTAACTACGCCTTCTCCTTCATACTCAATGTATGCAGTCTTAGGTTCGTTGGTATCGCTGCTGTTTTTGATTGCAACGCTCTTGATATTCATAATAATCTCAGTCACATCTTCTTTAACGCCTTCAATAGAACTGAATTCATGAAGAACACCTTCAATTTTCACCTGGCTTACTGCTGAACCGGGTAAGGAAGAAAGCATGATTCTTCTAAGGGAATTACCAAGTGTAATTCCATAGCCTCTTTCCAAAGGCTCCACAACGAATCTGCCATACTTCTTATCTTCAGAGATTTCTGCCACTTCAATATTTGGTCTTTCAAAATCAAACACTGCAAATACCCTCCTTTACGAACAATATAAGAAACATTATTATTTGGAATATAATTCGACAATAAGCATTTCATTTACAGGAACATCAATCATTTCTCTGGTAGGAAGGTTCTTAACGGTTCCCTTGAATGCTTCCTTATCTACGTCTACCCATTCTGGTGTAAGTCTTCCAGCTGTTACCTCAAGAATGTCCTTATATCTCTGTAAAGATTTGGATTTTTCTCTAACTTCGATAACATCTCCTGCCTTAATTAAGTAGGAAGGAATATTTACCTGCTTACCATTTACTAAAATATGCTTATGGTCAACAATCTGTCTTGCTTCTCTTCTGGTTCTTGCAAATCCCATTCTGAAAACAACATTGTCAAGTCTGCTCTCAAGGATAACCATAAGGTTTTCACCGGTCATTCCTTTCATACGGTCAGCCTTTTCATAGTAGTTTCTGAAAGGTTTCTCTAATACACCGTAAATGAATTTTGCTTTCTGTTTTTCTCTTAACTGAAGACCATATTCACTTACTTTCTTACCAGCTCTTGCGTTGGTTCTGTTAGACTTCTTATCATATCCAAGAAAAGAAGGCTCAAGACCAAGAGCTCTACATCTCTTTAATACAGGAACTCTGTTTACTGCCATTTTTTTATTCTCCTTATTTTAATATTGTTTACAGTACATTTCGTACCTTCATCCAACTGGATTACCATGTGTAAAAACACAAAAACTAAACTCTACGACGCTTCGGAGGACGACATCCGTTATGAGGTACCGGTGTTACGTCTCTGATGCTTGTAACATCAATGCCACATGCACTAAGTGCACGGATTGCTGCTTCACGTCCTGAACCAGGTCCCTTTACAAATACGTCTACCGTCTTTAAGCCGTGTATCAAAGCTGCCTTTGCTGCTGTTTCAGCTGCCATCTGAGCTGCATACGGAGTAGATTTCTTTGAACCTCTAAATCCAAGACCACCAGCACTTGCCCAGCTAAGAGCATTTCCTTCATTGTCTGTCAATGTAACGATTGTGTTGTTAAAAGAAGACTGAATATGTGCCTGTCCATGTTCAACGTTTTTCTTGACACGTTTTTTTGTCACTTTTTTCGTAACTTTTTTTGCTGCCATCTAAACTAACCTACTTTCTCAAAATTTTAATTAATGTTTACTGTTCCTATTTCTTCTTATTAGCTACAGTTCTCTTAGGACCTTTACGGGTTCTAGCGTTGGTCTTAGTCTTCTGACCACGTACAGGAAGTCCTTTTCTATGACGGATTCCTCTGTAGCAACCGATTTCCTGAAGTCTCTTGATATTCAGGGCGATTTCTCTTCTTAAATCACCTTCTACCATGTACTCAGCATCAATTACTTCGCTGATTCTCTTAACTTCATCGTCAGTTAATTCTCTTACGCGGGTATCAGGATTAACCTGTGCCTTTTCAAGAATCTTGGTAGCGCTTACTCTACCGATTCCATAAACATAAGTTAAGCCGATTTCTACACGCTTTTCTCTAGGTAAGTCAACACCTGCAATACGAGCCATTTACTTTTCCTCCATTTTCTTGTATGAACTCTCATACATTGATACTAATTGATTGGGGCTCTTCGCCCAATCGGACGTTTCCGATCTTACGCAAATCACGTGACCTGGTCCTTTGTGGTCACTGCGACATAAATCATCATCGCAAACCTGCGAATCAAGAAGTAATCTACTAAGGCTCCTTGGAACAATTTATATACAAATCAGTGCTCATAAGGCACTGCAGCCGCTTCATATACAAATAGACAAGAATCCTCCTACATCTCAATTCATGATATGCAGCAGATTATCCCTGTCTCTGTTTGTGCTTCGGATTCTCACAGATAACTCTGATACGTCCTTTTCTCTTGATGATTTTGCATTTTTCGCAAATCGGTTTTACTGATGATCTAACCTTCATGTTAAACCCTCCTTTCAAAAAAGACCGTTTTACATTATAGCATCTTCTATATACAAATGCAAGGCTTATTTTCCTGCATCTGATATCTTATTTATCTCTCCAGATAATTCTTCCTTTGCTCAAATCATATGGGGATAATTCCAATGTTACTTTATCTCCCGGAAGAATACGGATAAAATTCTGTCTTAACTTGCCACTGATGTGAGCAAGTACTCTGTGTCCATTTTCAAGTTCTACCTGAAACATGGTATTGGGAAGTTTTTCAACTACAGTTCCTTCAATTTCGATTACGTCAGCTTTAGACATGGGTTACCTCCTTACGTCTGCACTTTATTGCATACTTTATTTCTTCATTATTCACTGGTTGCATTTTCTGGATTCTTTCAGCCAGTTCCTGATTTATTCCGAATGTTACCGGCTGAATATGTTTTTTCTTTTTTTTCTTAGGATGTTCTGTTGTCCGAAGATTTCCATCTGTTAAATATACATAGTTTTCATCTTCGTTTAGAACCACATACCATTTTCCCTGGTCATGACCTGCTTTGGAGATTGCAAACATACCAACCATTCCGCTCACCATCCCTTCCTATTTATAGGTAGAAAGCGTCAAAATTTCCGGTTCGCCTTCTGTAATTAAAATGGTGTTTTCATAGTGTGCGGATAAGGAACCATCTGCGGTTACAACCGTCCAGTCATCATCCAGCCAATCCACTTCATAGGTTCCTATATTTATCATTGGCTCTATGGCAAGTGTCATTCCGGGGCGCAATTTAATTCCCCGTCGCCATTGATGGAAATTTGGTATCTGCGGATCTTCGTGAAGCTGTGTTCCAATTCCATGACCAACCAGCTGTCTTACCACTCCATAGCCTCTTTTGGTACAATATGCATCAATCGCATTGGAGATATCATGTAAATGATTTCCTGCCTTTGCATATTTGATACCTTCAAAAAAGCTTTGTCTGGTCACTTCAATTAATTGGGAAGCTTCTTCACTGACTTTTCCAACCGGATACGTCCTTGCCGCATCCGAATGATATCCTTGATAAATCAATCCTGCATCCAGACTGACAATGTCCCCCTCCTGCAGTACACGCTCCTTTGACGGAATTCCATGAACAACCTCATCATTCACAGAAACACAGATGGATGCCGGATACCCGTTATAATGTAAAAAGTTCGGAGTGCATCCATATCCGCGTATCAGTTTTTCTCCAAGTGCATCGATATCTGCAGTGGTAATGCCCGGTCGGACAAATTCACCAAGTTCATTATGAACAAGCTCCAATATCCGACAGGACTCCCTCATCAGTTCAATTTCTTTTGCCGATTTAATCGTTACTGCCATATAAATTAACCCAAAATTGCAACGATTGCTGCAAAAACGTCTTTCATATCTACGGTACCATCAACACTCTTCAGAATTCCCTTTGCATTGTAGAAATCAATCAGAGGCTGTGTCTGCTTATGATATACATCCAGACGATTCTTTACGGTTTCCGGCTTATCATCATCACGGAGAACAAGCTCCTGTCCACATACATCACAAATTCCTTCTTTTTTCGGCGGAATATGTTCAATATGATATGTTGCGCCACAGGAAAGGCATGCACGTCTGCCACCCATACGCTTAATAATATTTTCATCCGGAACATCTACATTAATTGCATAATCAATCTTATCATTGATTTCATTTAATGCCTTGTCAAGAACTTCTGCCTGAGGAATGGTTCTTGGAAAACCATCCAGAACATATCCGTTCTTGCAATCATCCTTGGCAACACGGTCAAGAAGGATTTTTACGGTTAATTCGTCCGGAACAAGCTGTCCCTGGTCCATATATTTCTTCGCTTCCATACCAAGTTCGGTTCCCTCTTTGATATTTGCTCTGAAAATATCTCCGGTGGAAATGTGTGGAACGCTGTATTTTTCTGCAATCATTTTTGCCTGTGTGCCTTTTCCTGCACCAGGTGCTCCTAACATAATTACTTTCATCTCGATATACCTCTCTAAAAAACAAGAATATAGAGGCATAGGGGAAGCACACGCTTCCCTTGCACCTCTAATATGAACAATTACTAATCATTTAAAAAACCTTTGTAGTTACGAACAAGCATCTGTGATTCTACCTGCTTCATTGTTTCAAGAACAACGCTGACAATAATAATCAAGCTTGTTCCGCCAAAGGATACCTGTGCGCCAAATACACCGTTAAATACGAATGGAATGACACATACAATGGTAAGACCGACTGCACCAATGAAAATGATGTAGTTCAGAATCTTTGTTAAGTAATCACTGGTTGGTTTACCAGGTCTGATACCAGGAATAAATCCTCCTGATTTCTTCATATTATCTGCAATCTCCAATGGATTGAAGGTAATAGATGTATAGAAATATGCAAAAAAGATTACTAACAAAATGTATACAACCAAACCGATAGAATAAACCGGCTCTTTCGGGTTACACCAGTTGCTGGAGCTTAATCCGCGAAGGATATGTGCCCATACACCGCTTCCCTGAATACCGAAGAAGCTGCAGATTACTACCGGAAGCTGCATCAATGAAGAAGCAAAGATAACCGGAATAACACCAGCCGTATTTACTTTTAAAGGAATGGAAGAGGACTGTCCTCCAACTACCTTTCTTCCCTGTACTTTCTTTGCATACTGTACAGGAATCTTGCGAACGCCATCGTTTAAGATGATTACCAAAACAACGACTGCTACGATTACTGCAATAATTACCAATGCTGCAACAACACATAATGCAATTGTTCTGTCGCTTCTGAAAACATACGTGTTGAAGAGCTGCGAAATATCTTGTGGAATTCTGGAAATAATATTGATTACCAATACGATAGAAATACCATTTCCAATACCTTTTTCTGTAATTCTTTCACCTACCCACATCAGGAAAGCACTACCTGCTGTCAATGTTGCAATAACTGTCAAAACGTTTAACACGTTATTATCAACCAACATTCTTCCTCTCCAGAAAGCAATTGCCATAGCAAATGATTCAATCAAAGCCAGACCAACTGTTACATAACGGGTAATGGAAGCAATCTTCTTTCTTCCATCTTCTCCATCCTTCTGCATTTCTTCCAGCTTCGGAATTGCAATGGTAAGAAGCTGCATGATAATGGAGGATGTAATATAGGGTGTGATATTCAATGCAAGTACGGACATTCTTAAGAAAGAACCACCTGTAAATGCATCAAAAAAGCCAAAAGTACCAGCTGTCTGCTGTTCAAACCACTGTGAGAAAAAATCTCGGTTTACACCCGGGACGGGTAGTTGGCATCCAAAACGGATGACAACTAACATCGCGAATGTGAACAGTAATCTGTTACGGACCTCTTTTACTTTAAAGGCATTGGTTAAGGTTTTTAACATTAAATCACCTCTGCTGTTCCACCAACGGCTTCAATCTTAGCTTTAGCTGCTTCAGAATAAGCATTTACTTTGACTGTAAGCTTTTTGGTAATCTCTCCGTTTCCGAGGATCTTTACTCCGTCCTTTGCTGCATCGATAACGCCTGCTTTGATTAATGCTTCAACATCAACTGTAGCGCCATCTTCAAATTTCTTATCTAATGTAGATAAGTTGATTGCAACGATTTCTTTTGAATTTCTATTTTTGAAGCCTCTCTTGGGGATTCTTCTGTATAACGGCATCTGGCCACCCTCGAA
>OQVT01000168.1_pt1 | contig 29733 bp, 19 predicted proteins | sample 1691561 | NCBI WGS metagenome assembly OQVT01 (sample SAMN03418260, study PRJEB22391) | human gut metagenome | biome: human-gut; feature: organic feature; material: feces | host: Homo sapiens | place: Tanzania | collected 2013-01 | reverse complement strand
CTTTGAGGAGCTCATTAAGCCTCTTTGACGACCTCAAAGAGGCTTAATGACAAAAAAGGGGTGTGTTTAAGAACCGTTAACAATTCATGTTTTGGTTTTAACTATAATTTTATACATTAAGCAAGAATAAAGCCCCGTTTGCTATCTTTCTGTCATTCTGTATATTTATGCAAAACCGGGGCGAAAACGCTCCCGTTTCAACATTTTTGCATTCTTTACGAAGCATGTTTGCAAGCCAAAACATCATCACTTGAAGATTGTAAACACGCCATTTATGAAGCGTAAACACGGCATTTACGAAACGTAAACACGGCACTTACGAAGCGCAAACATGCCACTTACGAAGCATGGCACATTACCCGTATTTGTTTATGCGATATTGTATGAAAGAAGCAGATGCCTTTATAAACCGCTATAGCCCGTCATGCAAGAAATGGCGCAGATGCAGGTGAGTTATGCCATTGTCGTCGTTGCGGGTGAGCAAGGGGGTCATGGAGATGACATACTTGGGATAGTTGTCCTTGATGGCTCTAAGATTGCCAAACTCTCTCTCGCGTGTGGTCTCGTCGGCAATGATGTAAGAAGCCTGCACATAGATGCGTTGACCGTCGGGCTTGGTGCCGACAAAATCGATCTCGGCTGCCTGTAGTTGTCCCACAAACACCTGATAACCAAGCCTACGCAGATGTAGGTAGATAATGTTTTCTATCACCTTCTCCACGTCTCCCTCGCGCGTGCCGCCAGCAATGGCGTTTCTTATGCCGCTGTCTTCGAAATAGAACTTGTCGTTGGTCTCGAATATGCGCTTGCCATGAATGTCGTATCTGCTCACTTTGTGTAGGATATAAGCTTCGCAGAGGAAGGAGATGTAGTTGATGATGGCCGATGATGTGATGGCTTCGCCCTGCGACTTCATGAATTTTGCGATGCTGTTGGCAGAGATAAGCTTGCCCGTGTTGTCGGCAAGAAAGCGCACCAGGTTCTCCAAGAACGGCACGTTGCGTATCTTGTTGCGCATGATGACGTCTTTTAAGAGCACCGTGTGGTAGATGTCCATCTGATATTCGCGTGCGTCGTCTTCGTCTAACCCGATCTTTGCCAATCCGGGAAGCCCGCCATACTGTATGTAACGGGCGAGTGCCTCATCGCTGTCAGCCAACTGGTGAAACTCTAAAAACTCGTTGTAGCTGAGCGATTGAATGTAGATTTCCTTGTATCTGCCGCCTATCAGCGTGCTCAACTCATTGCTCAGCATGCGGGCATTGCTGCCCGTGATGATGATGTCGGTGTTGGGTTCTGTGCGGAAGCTTCGCACAGAGCGCTCAAACTCTTTGATGTCCTGCACCTCGTCAATAAGAATAAAATTGTGCTTGTCGGCAGCGAAATGGTCGTCAAGATATTTGTTAAGGTCCTGATAAGTTTGGATGTTGTCAAACTCTCGCTTTTCCTTGTCGATATAGATTACGTTGTTGCCAGAATCCTTCATCTTCTTCTCGCGCACCATTTTCATCATGTAGCTTTTGCCCACACGACGTTGTCCCACAAGCACGATGATGGTTTCTTTGCCAAGATATTTTTCAATCTTGTCCATGTAGCTTCGTCTGTTGATTGCTTCCATAGGTTTTTGTCTTTTATAAAAGAAATTCTCCGCAAATATACAACTTTTATCTTTTATAACGAACAAAATCTGTATTTTTCATACTTTTATCTTTTATAGAAGAAGCCCCATAAGGTTCAGAAACCCTATGGAGCTTAATAATTTTAATGCGGCGTCAGCCTTTTTTACTTTTTTACCTTTTTACCTTTTTACCTTTAAAAGCCTTTTTACCTTTAAAACTCTTCCATCAGCCGTGCGCACGATGGTTATGCCCTTTACAGAGCTGTCCACATGTTGACCTGCGATGTTATAGAAGGCAGTAGGAGCAGAAGAGAGGTCGGTGGTGACGGTGTTGATGCCCGTTGTGGCGCCCACGCTAAGCTCCTCAGAGAAGTTGCTCTCACCCTCGTCATAAACAGCTGTGACCTTATATTTGTGCGTCTTGCTGTCGCTCACGGCATCGGTGTAGCTGTTAGTCGTTACAGGCTCAGCGTTCAGCTTCTCGCCATCGCGATACACATTATAGCCTAAGAGCGATGCGCCGTCGGTAGCACCGTCATAACGGTTGTAGGTCACGTCGTCGACGAAGAGCATTACGGAACGACGGGTGCAGCGGACGGCGAAATAACGAGTGCCGTCGGGCACCTCGAAGGTGTATTCGCGCCAAGAGTCCCATACAGGCAGGTGGTCGCCCTCGCTCACCTTGACGAAGCTGTCGTGGTGGTTGTCGGTGCTTGATGCCCAGAACGAGATCCACTCGGCATCGTAGCTGGCACTCTTTGTCCACAGAGAGACGGTCTGCTTGCGACCGTCAAGACGCGGCGAGATGAGCCAGTCGTCGTTCTCAGCGGGATAGTCGGCAGAAGGACAGACAAGATACTGGTTGCCAGAATGAGCCTTGAACGCCTGGTCGTAGTTGTCTTCCACCCATGTTTTTGTCTCTACGTTGTTGAACACCTGGAAGGCCATGGCCTCGCCTTGGTGCTCATAGGTCTTGGGGATGCGTGGGGTGACCATGGTTGTCGACTTGTCGCCGTCGTAAACGGTCCAGTCGCCGAAGCCGCTGATGAGGAACGGCGCGTAGCTCTCAAAATCGTCGGTCACGCTCACGGGGTCGCCATAAGCCACAGAGGGCACATCCTGCGAAGCTGTCCATGAGAGCACGTTGCCTGATGCCTGACGCGAGCCGGTGAGACCCGTTACCGCGGGCATGTCGCTCAAGCGAACAGAGGTGGTCACGACATCGGCGATGTCGTTAAACGTGAAATCATCGTTCTCGCACACCGTACCCACACGCCATGTCTGGTCCTTGCCCAAGGCATCGTTGAGAGAGGGCGTGAAGGTGGTGGTGAACTTTATTCGTTCTGAAGGCTTGATGGTCTTGCCTTCAAGAGTGGTGTAGGTCTTGTTGTTGAGCTGCACGAGCACAGAATAGTCGGTCACGGTCTCGCGTCCGCGGTTGAACACGGTTGCTGTGAGCGTGATAGGCTCACCCACGTTGACGCGCTTCTTGTCTACGGTCAGGCTCTCAAGGGCGAGGTCCACATTGTTTTCTGGCTCGTCAATGCTGATGTTGTCGACATACATGTTGCGGTAGGCCGACGACTCCGACATAGCTGTGGCCAACAGACCGATGCGCGTGAAGCTGCCCTTGGCCTGTGCCGGGAGGTGAACCTCACATTGTGCCCAGCCGTTGTTGCTGTCGTTGATGCGGAACTCGGCACCTTCGATGTCCTGCCACTCGCCGGCATTGGCAGACCACTGCACCTTGATGTTGTCGTCGACAGCACCGTCCATGTCGGGATCGTACCATGGGCTGCGGGCATAATAGAACCAGAAGGTGAGGGTGGGCGATGAGAGCGTGGAGAGGTCAAGGAGAGGCGAGACGAGACGCGACTGCGAGTCGTAGTCGGCGGTCTTTGAACGGAAACGAAGCACACCGTTGTCCTTGTCTTGCGACACGATCTCCTCATACTCGCCATCCTCGTCGTCGGGCAGCAGCTCGAAAGAGAAAGCGTGGAGGTCGGGGTCGAGGGTCCACGGGGTCTGCATCTTCTGCTTGGCAAACGACTCGTGATAAGGCGCGGCGAGAGGTGAGCCTGTAACGACCTCACCCGACTGTGCCGCTTCGCCCACGATGTCGGCAGCCACGGCGCTGACGGTGTAGGTCACAGCCTTCTGACCCTCTTCCACGGGGTTGGCATCGGTGAACGTTGTGGCGCTCACAGCCTCGCCGAGCTGTGTGCCGTCGCGCTTCACGACGTAACGGAGGTTCGCAAAGTCGACATAACCGCCGTTTGCCGACTCGGTGGGCGCTGTCCATGCCAGGGTGGCACCACGCTGGGCGTTGAGACGGGCGGTGAAACCGGTCACAGCCTTGGGGGCATCGAGACCAATAAAGTCGGACACGGTACTGCTCTCGCCTGTGCCGAGAGAGTTGCGCGTCACCACCTTATATATGTTGTTGCCGTGAAGGGGCGCATTGTCGGTCCATGAGAGAGAGGTTCCCGGCGCCACATCGGCAAACTGTTTGGCGGGCTGCGCCTCGTCGTTGCGATAGATGTCGATGCCCATGTTGGCGGTGAGGGCAGCATCTGCAGCCGATACGGTTGGAGCCGTGAAACTGAGGTTTGCTGTCATGGCACCCTTGTCGCCGCGGGTGAGGGTGAGCACATTGACATGTGCGGGCACGCCCTTGACCGATGTTTCCGTGAGCTTTATGTTGTCAACCTCTACACGGTGGGCGTTGGGCTCGCTGTAAGCATAGAAGGCGAGGCGGAATTTTCCGTTTGCCTTGACATATACCTTCGCCGTTTTCTTGCCAGACGCGTCGGATGTGACATTGGTGTAGTCGGCAAGCACGGCGGTAAAGGCAGAGGGGTCATCGCCTGTGCCGAGGAGCACACGCAAGCTCTCGGGACGGGTCAGAACGTTCATTGAGAACTCGAGCGTGTAGACGTTCTCTTGGTCAAGAGAAAACTCGGGCGAGATGAGCCAGTCGTCGCCAGGCAGACCGGTCTCATAGTCGAGCATGTAAGCGGCTGCTCCTTTGAGCCACTCCCATGTGCGCCCACCGTTTTTATCCACAATTTTCCAGTTGTCGAGCGCTTCCTTGCTGTCAAACGTCTCGCTGAACACCACGTCGCCTGGGTTTGCCCATAGCTGTGTGGCTCCTGTTGCAGCCAGCGCTACCGTGATGAAGGCACGCTGCGCATAACGATGTAAAGATTTTCTCATATTGTGCGGTTTTGATGTTTTCGTGCTGCAAAAGTAGCAATTATCTGCTTTGGAAAAGGCAAAAAGGGGTACGGCAATACTACGGCATTTCCCTTTCACAATGCAATTTTGTTAATTTTTCCGCTATTTTACATCAAATCAGCAACAAAAACGTGCGTTTTTCTATCTTTTTGCTCTTCTTTTGCGAAAAGCTCTCATTAAGGTCAGACGAGATTGTTTTATGGTCGTTTTATGGATATTTTATGGCTGTTTTATGGTTGTTTTGAGAAAACAAACCCAAGAAAGCGCAACGGCGCTCTCTTGGGAAGAACATTTCGGGCACAGTCAAGGCGCATCTTTCGTGAACTGTTCAAGAAACTGCGCGAGATTGGTCTCGGGCGGAAGGTTCAGTTTTTTGCGCAAGCGGTTGCGGGCCGACTCTACACTGCGCACCTCTTTAAACGTGAGGGCGGCAATCTCTTTGGTCGTCATGCCAAGGTGAAGGTAAGCGCAAAGACGAAGGTCGGACTTGCTGAGGACAGAAAACTGTTGCGACAGGCGCATGAGGAAGCCGGGGTGGACCTCGTCAAAATAGACACGGAAGTCGTCGCCCAACGGCTTGTCGTTGAAATGTTGCAGACTGAGGATGAGATCCTTCAACTCGTTGTCGGCTTCGGCGGCAGATAGCTTTTTCTCCCTCAGAGCCGACAGCGAGGCGCTGACATGCTGGTGAAACTCGTTTACGGCAGCAAGGTCGAGGGTGTAAGAGGTGAGCTGGCGGTTCTTGTGGTCCAGCTCCAGCGACATCTCCTCCTGACGCTGCGCCATCTCTTCCTGCTTGCGCTTGAGAGCCTCTTGCTTGCGGCGCATCTCCTCTTGCTTGCGAAGCATCTCTTGCTGCTCGCGCTCACGCTCCTGCTGCTCATAGATGAGAAGCTGCTGTTGCTGCTCGCTGATGAGCTTGTTCTTGGCGCGGTCGGTGCGCATGCGGCGCCACAAAAGCACGACGAGAACAATGAGGATAACAAGAAGCGGCACGGCAACGGCAAGAAGACGTGTGCGCCCCTCGGCCTTGAGACGATAAATGTCGACCGTCTGCGCAAGGTTGGTGTTGTGCTGATTCAGGCGGTCGGCATCGTAGGCCACGAGCAATTGTTGCAGCTGACTGTTGTTGTCGGCACGCTGCAAGCTGTCGTTGAGGGGCATGAAGCGGAGGATGTTGCGGAGGGCGGCAAGAGAGTCGCCAAGGTTGAAGCAGACGTCGGCCATCTGCTCATAGGCGTTGGCTTGCATGGCCAACGGGAGGTGCGGCATGGTCTGATAGAGAGCATGCTGCATGGTTAACGCCTCTGTGCGCTTGCCAAGACGGGCTTTCAGAAAAGTCATGTTAAGCCGTGTCTGCACCGTGCGGTTGTCGCGCTGGTGGCCGCGTTGCAGGTATAGAGCTTTTTGCAAGGCCCGCTCCGCCTGCGACAGGCGGTTCTGACGGGTGAACACCTCGGCGCGGTTGGTGTAGATGAGCGACATGCCCACGCGGTCGGCGCGAGGGGCGTAGGCAAGGGATTTGTCCATGAACGAGAGGGCTTTGTCATATTGACCACGCTCGTAGCACACAAGACCAAAATTGTTGTAGTTGTTGCGGATAGACATTGAGTCGGCGGCGGCAAGACTGAGCTGCAAAGACATCTGCAACAGGTCTTCGGCTTGGTCAAACTCGCGCAGGGAGTAATAGATGGCAAAGATGTTGTTGTAAAGAGCGGCAAGATGTCGCTTGTCAGCCGTGCGCTTGGCTATAGACAGGGCGCGTTGCAAGAGCACAAGGGCTTGGTGCTGGTTGCCCAGGTCTTCATAGTTGCGGGCGTTGCGCATAAGAGCACGCGTGAGCAGCAACGAATCGGCACGCGAAGCTTTAGCATAGGCGAACGATTCGATGTAGCGGTTGAGCACCATGAGCGAACGGGCTGTCTCACCTCGTTCCGACAGGCGCTCACCCTCCTTCACCAACGCCTCTGAAGAAGCCTTGGCTTTAGGGTTTACCACATGGCGCGACGCATTGGCCTTAACAACCGGCTTTTTTGCATTAATGGCGGGCTTGCTCGGTTCTTCTATAAACATGCGTGATGCGTCTATAGACATGCCTGATGCCTCCATAGACATGCTTGCATCTATAGAAGATGTATGGGCTTCATAAAAAGACGTGCTTGCTTCATAAAAAGACGTGTTTGCTTCATAAAAAGACGTGCTTGCCTTTGCTTCAGGAGTAAGGGCAAGCAGCAAAAACAACAACGTTACGGCAAGACGATGCAAGCCAAACAGTTGTAAAGAGATGAAAGCATAACCTTTGTTCATAGACAAGAAGCCCTAAAAAGTTTTTTTAACTAAAGATTATCTATATGGTAACATTATTTCCATTTACCTCGCTATTTTTGCAGCAGAAAATAACAACAAACTGTAATCATGAGCATTATGGAAAAGAACATTTACCTTATCGACAGCCGCAGCACAAAGCAACAGGCAGTCATTGGCAACTTCGTGAAGGCCTCTATCCTCAACGACATCGTGAAGAAAACATATAGCCTGTGGAATAACCTGAAAACGGTTTGCTTCAACAGCTACGCGAAAAAGGTAAGCATCAACAGCGACATGAAGGAGATTAGCCTCAACAGCGAGAAGGAGGTTTGTCTCAACAGCGAGAAGGAGGTTAGCCTTGACAGCATGAAGGAGATTAGCCTCTACAGCATGAAGGAAATTAGCCTCTACAGCATGAAGGAGATTAGCCTCAACAGTATGAAAGAGGTTTGCCTCAACAGCGGCATGAAGAAGGTTTGCCGACCGATCGAATGGCTTTGCTCTTACTATTCTGATGTGTTGGATCGTAAGCTGACCATGCGCCAGACATGGCTTCTTATCAATGCTCAGTTGGCCTTCGGCGCTGCCTTCTTTCCCGTGGAAGCCCCTTGGGTTGTTCGCATCGGTTGCCTGGTGTGGGTGGTATCGGCGCTGCTGAAATGTAAGAGGGGCTTAAGTGAAAAGTGAAGAGTGAAGAGTGAAGAGTGAAGAGTGAAGAATTCAATAGCTTTGCTTCACAATAACCAAGGCACATGAATTCTTCACTCTTCACTCTTCACTCTTCACTTAAGAACCCTTTTCACTTAAGAACCCTTTTCACTTAAAACATCGTAGCCACTCTTTTCACCCCACTGACAAGAGCATCGATCTCCTCTTTTGTGTTATATAGGGCGAAGGAGGCACGCACCACGCCCTGCACGCCGAGGCGATCCATGACAGGCTGGGCGCAATGGTGGCCTGTGCGCACGGCTATGCCGAGGCGGTCGAGCAAGGTGCCCATGTCGAGATGATGGATGTCGCCAACGAGGAACGACACGACAGCGTCCTTGTCGGGGGTGGTGCCGAAGAGACGGATGCCGGGGATGGTCTGCATCTGCTCCATGCAGTAGGAGGTGAGCTCGCGCTCATGAGCCGCGATGTTGTCCATGCCGAGGGCCGACACATAGTTGAGAGCGGTGGCAAGACCGTGGGTAGCTACATAGTCGGGGGTGCCTGCCTCAAACTTAAACGGCAGACGCTCGAAGACCGTGCGCTCAAAGCTCACGCTCTCAATCATCTCGCCACCACCCTGATAGGGCGGCAGACGGTCGAGCCATTCTTCCTTGCCGTAGAGCACACCCACACCTGTGGGGCCATAGATCTTATGTCCACTGAAAGCGAAGAAATCGCAATCGAGGTCCTGCACATCGACCTTGAAATGTGGTGTCGACTGTGCTCCGTCCACCAGCACAGGCACACCGTGTTCATGAGCAATGCGCACAATGTCTTTCACGGGGTTCACCGTGCCGAGGGTGTTGCTCACATGCGCCACGCTAACGATTTTCGTGCGGTCAGAAAACAGCTTCTCATACTCGTCCATGAGCAGGTTGCCACTGTCGTCGATGGGTATGACCTTAAGAGCGATGCCACGCTTTGCTGCCTGCAGCTGCCACGGCACGATGTTAGAATGGTGCTCCATGACGCTCACGATCACCTCGTCGCCCTCGCCCATAAACTCTTCACAGAACGAGCTGACCACGAGGTTTATGCTCTCGGTGGTGCCGCGCGTGAAGATAATCTCCTCGGTCTTGGGAGCGTTGATGAAACGGCGCACGGTCTCACGCGCCGCCTCATGCAGGTCGGTGGCCTGTTGCGAGAGATAATGCACGCCACGGTGCACGTTGGCGTTGACATTAAGATACTCGTCGCGCATGGCATCGAGCACACAGAGCGGCTTCTGTGTTGTCGCCGCGTTGTCGAGATAGACGAGCGGACGGTCGTAGACGGTGCGAGAGAGAATAGGAAAATCGTCTCTCACCTTTTGTATGTTGTACATATCGTTTTTCTCTTTTCGTTTTTCCCTTTTCCCTTACAAAGGCGTCAGCCTTTTTTTACCTTTTTACTTTTTTACCTTTTTACCTTTAAAAGCCCTTTTTTCATTTGCACATCTTGCATCCCTCACACTTTGTCAGTTCGCCTCGGAAGCGTTTTTCGACAAGATAGTGAAGGCGGTCGCGAAGCGGTTCGAGCTTGATCTGGTCAATCACCTCGTTGATGAAGGCAAACTCGAGCAGCAGCTTGGCTTCCTTCTCGCTGATGCCACGCTGACGCATGTAGAAGAGAGCGGCGTCGTTGAGCTGGCCCACGGTGGAGCCGTGTGAGCATTTCACGTCGTCGGCATAGATCTCGAGCATGGGCTGTGTGTACATGCGTGCCTCCTTTGTGGCACACAGGTTCTGGTTGCGTTCCTCGCTGACGGTCTTCTGCGCTCCGTGACGCACGAGCACGCGGCCGGCAAAGGCCCCTGTCGACTTGTCATCAAGCACATATTTGTAAAGCTCATGACTTGTGCAGTGGGGCACCTGGTGGTCGATGAGCGTGTTGTTGTCGATGTGCTGTGCCTTGTCGGCGATGACGCATCCGTTGCACCAACACTCTGCTCCCTCGCCCTTGAGCAACACGTCGAGACGGTTGCGTGTCGTGCCGTTGTGCAGCGTTATGACGTTGTGGTTAACACGGCTGTCGGCCTGTTGCTCAATGTAGACGTTCGACACACGCGTGTTCTTATAGTGGGTCTCCTCCATGCAGTAGAGGTCAAGCGATGCGTTGCGTCCCACATAAGCCTCAATGACCTGCGTGGTGAGAAACTCGCGGTCGTCGGCAGCATGGTCACAGAACAGCAGTTTTGCCTCGGCGCCCTCCTCCATGACAATGAGCACGCGACGGTTCACCATGAGCGGCACGTCAGAGCGCAAGATGTTGATGACCTGTATGGTGCGGTCCACCTTCACGCCCCGCTTCACATAGACGAGCAGACCGTCCTGTGCCAGCATGGTGTTGAGGGCCGTTATGCCATCCTCGTCGGCATGTGCGAGCTGCGCATAATGGTCAGCCACAAACTGCGGGTTTGCCTGAGCATAGGCAGCGAGCGAGTCGACCACCACGCCCTCGGGCAGGTTCTCCTTGGGCTGCAGGGCAGCGCGGAACTGGTCGTTAACGATAAAATAGAGCGATGTGCTGAGGTTCGGCACGTCGCAACGGAACGCCTTGTAGGGGTCTACAGGAATCTCCAGACGGTTGACGTTGACGCCATAGTCGGGTGCGAACAGCTCGTCAACGCTTGTATATTTGTATCTCTCTACCTTTCTTGCAGGGAACCCTTGTCGCTCAAACTGTTCAAAGGCAGCGTCGCGCACGGCGTTTAGCGGTGCGGCACTGTGAGCGCAGATCTGTTCTCTACATTCGCGGTAGAGGTCGATGTATTGTTTTTCGCTGTGCATTGTTTCGTTTTTTATTTTAAAATCAAAAACTCTACTCCACTTCCGCCTTTATCCAGTCGTATCCTCTCTGTTCAATCTCCTTAGCCAGTTCAGGTCCGGCAGTTTTCACGATGCGGCCTTTGTAGAGCACATGCACGACGTTAGGTTTGATCATGTCGAGCAGACGCTCATAGTGGGTAATGACGATGGCCGATGTCTCGGGCGTGTGCATCTTGTTCACGCCATCAGCCACGATGCGCATGGCATCGACATCCAGACCCGAGTCGGTCTCGTCGAGGATAGAGAGCTTTGGCTCGAGCATGGCCATCTGGAAGATCTCGTTGCGCTTCTTCTCGCCGCCGCTGAAGCCCTCGTTCACCGAGCGTCGTGTGAACTTGCTGTCAAGCTCCACCACCTTGCGCTTCTCGTTCATGAGCTTCATAAACTCGGCAGCCTTAAGCTCAGGCAGTCCCTGATACTTACGCTTCTCGTTCACGGCAGCCTTGAGGAAATTGGTCATCGACACGCCCGGAATCTCTACCGGATACTGGAACGAGAGAAACAGTCCCTCGTGTGCGCGATCCTCTGGCTTCATGTCGAGCAGATTCTTGCCGTTGAACAGAGCCACACCTTCGGTCACCTCATAGAGAGGGTTGCCTGTGAGCACGGCGCTGAGTGTCGACTTGCCCGAACCGTTCGGACCCATGATGGCATGGATCTCGCCATCATTTATCGTGAGGTTGATGCCTCTAAGTATTTCCTTATCGCCAATCTTGGCGTGGAGGTTCTTTACTTCTAACATATTTAGACGTCTTTGTTTTTATCTTTTTTTATTATTCTGTTTCCTTTTGTGGCCGCTGGCTACCATTGCTTCATCAATAAGCATCGAGCTGGCTACCATTGCTTCATCAATAAGCATCGGCTAGCTGCCATCGCTTCATCAATAAGCATTGGCTGGCTGCCATCGCTTCATCAATAAGCATCGAGTACACGCTTCAACCTTGCCTTCTGATGTTCCTTCTTCGTTTCCTTTTTAGGCTCATCGTCGGGACAATAGAGTCCGAGCGCTGTCGCTATAAACTTGTAGAGCGTGTTGCCGTCGTCAGACGTGAACCTGAAGGGGAAGGTAAGCTTCAGCCCAATCTGTATGTTGTGGCGGTGCATGTTGGATCGCATGCCGTAGGTCTCGGGCTGTCCGTTATATGTCGTGCTTACGCTTGTCTTGCCGTTGAGGGCAAGCGGGAAGCCATACTGAAACTCAAGGGCGAGCGACGAGAACAGATAGCAGTCGAGACCAATGGCTGGTGCCACGCTAAAGCGCGGATAGCTTATAGAGTAGTGGCGCTCATGGCTATAGCTTGTTCCCATGCCCGAAGAGCTGGCCTCCATGTAGCCCGTCTCGTTCTGCGTCCCCACGTTGGTGTAGGTCACAAGGGCGGCGTAAGGCTGTATGGCGCAACCGTTAGACAACGGATAACAGCGTGCGCCCAGCACGATGTTGCGCAACGTTGCCGACACGTCACCGCTGAACCATTGGAGCACCTCGGCGTTATAGCCTCCCACCACCGAAAAGTGGTCGTTGGGAAGATAATACTCCAACATGATGTTGCCCAACGGGTTTGCGAACGAAGCCGCTCTCTCGTCATGCGCTGCATTATGGTCTCTGTCCGCCGTCGTAGGACAAGAAAGGTTCATGCCCGTTATGACCGCCCAACGGCGTGGCATGTCGTCGTCGTCATTGGCGGCAACAGCATTGGCAACAGCGGCATTTGTAACAGCTGCATTGGCAGCAACGTTAGCGGCAGCATCGACATTGGCGGCAGTCAGTGTGCTGAACGGGAAAGCTGCAAGAGCTGCAAGAACAGCCGACATTATTGTTTTGCGAAACACTTCTTTTTGAATTTTGATTTTTGAATTTTGAATTTTGAATTATTGCGGCTCTGCCGCAATGTTGAATTTTTGAATTTTGATTTTTGAATTTTTCGCTCGGCTCATAGAGACGCTTGCCTAAGCAAGAATCGTTGCACCATTGGCGCAATTTTGAGTTATGGATTTCTGAATTATTCTTTATTACGATTGATCTTTTTTTTGCGATTATTTCTTTGCGATTAATCTTTTTTTTCGATTATTAGAAACACACAAATCAAAATTCAAAAATTCAACATTGCGGCAGAGCCGCAACAATTCAAAACTCAAAACTCAAAATTCAAAATTCAAAACCTCTATCCCACCGTTCCTTCCAGCGACACGCTGAGGAGCTTCTGTGCCTCGACGGCAAACTCCATGGGCAGCTTGTTGAGCACCTCCTTGGCGTAGCCGTTCACGATCAAGCCCACGGCCTGCTCTGTGGGGATGCCACGCTGGTTACAGTAGAAGAGCTGGTCTTCGCTGATCTTTGATGTTGTGGCCTCATGCTCCACCACGGCGCTGTCGTTGTGAATGTCCATGTAGGGGAAGGTGTGGGCGCCACAGTCGGAGCCGAGGAGCAGCGAGTCGCACGACGAGTAGTTGCGTGCGTTGTCGGCGTTGCTGGTGGCACGCACCAGTCCGCGGTACGAGTTCTGGCTGTGTCCTGCCGAGATGCCCTTCGATATGATTGTCGACTTGGTGTTCTTTCCCATGTGTATCATCTTCGTGCCGGTGTCGGCCTCCTGATAGTTGTTTGTCACCGCCACCGAGTAGAACTCGGCCTGTGAGCCGTCGCCGCGCAAGATGCAAGACGGATATTTCCATGTTATGGCCGATCCCGTCTCCACCTGTGTCCACGACAGTTTCGAGTTGACACCTCTCAGGTCGCCACGCTTGGTCACGAGGTTCAGCACGCCACCCTTGCCGTGCTCGTCGCCGGGGTACCAGTTCTGCACGGTCGAGTATTTCACCTCCGCGTTGTTGTTCACCACAATCTCCACGATGGCGGCATGCAACTGGTTCTCGTCGCGCATGGGCGCTGTGCACCCCTCAAGGTAGCTCACATAAGCGTCGTCGTCGGCCACGATCAGTGTGCGTTCAAACTGTCCAGTGTTTCTTGCGTTTATGCGGAAATAGGAGCTAAGCTCCATGGGGCAGCGCACACCTTTGGGAATGAAGACAAACGATCCGTCTGAGAACACGGCGCTGTTGAGGGCGGCATAGAAATTGTCGCGATAGGGCACCACCGTTCCGAGATATTGCTTTACGAGGTCGGGATGGTTCTTTATGGCGTCGCCGATGGAGCAGAAAATTATTCCTTTCTCTGCGAGTTTCTCCTTGAAGGTGGTCTTCACCGACACCGAGTCCATAATAGCATCCACCGCCACGCCGCTGAGCGCCAGTCGCTCTTCGAGCGGAATGCCGAGCTTGTCGAATGTCTTCATGAGCTCAGGGTCTATCTCCTTCTTCTCATCCTTCTTCTTTGCCAACGGGTCGGCATAATAAGAGATTGCCTGGTAGTCGATCTCAGGCAGGTGCACATGTCCCCATGTGGGCTGCTTGAGCGTCTGCCAGTGGCGGAACGCCTTGAGGCGGAACTCGAGCATCCAGTCGGGCTCGCCCTTCTTCTGCGAGATCAGTCGCACAACATCCTCGTTGAGACCTTTCTCTATGATGTCGGTGTGCACGTCTGTGGTGAAGCCATATTCATATTTCTGCTCCGCCACCTGTCGCACAAAGGCATTTTTTGTATCTTTATTTTCCATTGTTGCTGTTATGTTTGCAGGGTGCTGCTTCTATCTTTCGGCAGGCTAACGCATTATCGCGAAAGCCGCGATGTCTTCGACAAAAAAATGTCATGTGTCCGAAAGAAAAACGACATGTCCCCTATTAAAATGCAAAATTACAAAATAAGCAATTATTATCGTAACGTTTTACGTTTTTTTTGGCTTTTACAGCTGTTAGTCAAAATAAAAAAAAACACAAGTTAGTGCATGCGCATAATCGCATAACACAAACCTGTGTTTTTATCATGACTCATTATTTTTCTATTCCACACTTAGCTCATCCAAGCGCCATAGACAGACCTGCCAAGCGCCATAGACAAGCGGCCATCATGCGAGCGTCTTACAGCGTCTGCTTAACCTCAATCTCGGTGAAGGTCTCGAGCACGTCGCCCACCTGAATGTCGTTGAAGTTGACGAGCGAGATACCACACTCGAAGTTGGTGGCCACCTCCTTGACGTCATCCTTGTAACGCTTGAGGGCAGCGATGTCGGCGGTGTGAACCACGATACCGTCGCGCACCACGCGTGCGCGGTCGACGCGGTGAACCTTGCCTTCTGTAACCATACATCCGGCAACGGTGCCCACCTTCGAGATCTTGTAGACCTCGCGCACCTCAACCTGTCCTGTGATAACCTCCTTCTTAACCTTGTCGAGCATACCCTCCATGGCAGAAGTGACATCGTCGATGGCGTCGTAGATAACCGAGTAGGTGTTGATCTCCACGCCAGCCTGGTCAGCCTGCTTGCGTGCTGCAGCCGAAGGACGCACCTGGAAGCCCACGATGATGGCATCGGAAGCGTCGGCGAGCGTCACATCGCTCTCTGAGATCTGGCCTACGGCCTTGAAGATGACGTTGACCTTGATCTTCTCTGTAGAGAGCTTGATGAACGAGTCGCTCAGAGCCTCTACCGAACCGTCGGTGTCGCCCTTTACGATGATGTTCAGCTCCTTGAATGATCCAAGGGCAATGCGGTGTGAGATATCTGACAGGGTGAGACGCTTCTGTGTGCGCAGACTCTGCTCACGCTGTAGCTGTGTGCGCTTGTTTGCGATGTCGCGAGCCTCCTGCTCTGTCTCGAGCACATGGAACGAGTCGCCAGCTGTGGGCGCACCGTTCAGACCCAAGATTATTGCTGGCTCTGCCGGTCCTGCCTTCTCTATGCGGGCGTTACGCTCGTTAAACATGGCCTTGATGCGTCCCCAGCTTGTTCCGGCGATCACGTTGTCGCCCACGCGGAGCGTACCGTTGCTCACGAGCACCGTTGACACATAGCCACGTCCCTTGTCGAGAGACGACTCGATGATTGAACCTGTTGCCTTGCGGTTGGGGTTAGCCTTCAGGTCGAGCATCTCAGCCTCAAGGAGCACCTTCTCCAGCAGTTCGCTAATGCCGATACCTTTCTTGGCGCTGATCTCCTGACACTGGTACTTGCCGCCCCACTCTTCAACGAGCAGGTTCATGGCAGCCAGTTCCTCACGCACACGGTCGGGGTTGGCACCTGGCTTGTCGATCTTGTTGATTGCAAACACCATCGGCACGTTGGCAGCCTGGGCATGTGCGATAGCCTCCTTTGTGGTGGGCATGACAGCGTCGTCGGCAGCAACGATGATGATGGCGATATCGGTAACCTGGGCACCACGGGCACGCATGGCGGTGAAGGCCTCGTGGCCCGGCGTGTCGAGGAAGGTCACCTTGCTGCCGTTCTTCAGCGTCACGCTATAGGCACCGATGTGCTGTGTGATGCCACCAGCCTCGCCGGCGATGACGTTGGTGTTGCGGATGTGGTCGAGCAGCGAGGTCTTACCATGATCGACGTGGCCCATGACCGTGACGATCGGGGCGCGCGGCACGAGATCGTTCTCGTCGTCGGCCTCCTCGCTGACAGCCTCCTGCACCTCGGCACTGACATACTCCGTGGAGAATCCGAACTCGTCGGCCACGAGGTTGATGGTCTCGGCGTCGAGACGCTGGTTGATGGAGACCATGATGCCCACCGACATGAGCGTGGAGATGACTTTCGTCACCGGCACATCCATCATCGTGGCCAGTTCCGATACGGTCACAAACTCCGTCAGTTTCAGCGTCTTGCTCTGCTTGCGCTCGGCGCGTGCCTCCTGGTTGAGCTTCTCCTGGGCAGCGTCGCGCTTCTCCTTGCGGTATTTGGCACCCTTCTTGTTTTGGGTCTTCGAGGTGAGGCGTGCCAAGGTCTCCTTGACCTGGCGTGCTACGGCCTCGTCATCGACCTCCAGCGGTTTGTTGCTGCGTCCGCGGTTCTTCTTCTTGCGCTTTCCGCCACCGTCGGCCTGGCCCTGCTGCTGCGCCTGGCCCTGCTTCTTGCCCTGCTGGGCGGGCTGCTGGTTGGCAGCGGCATTGATATCGACGCGCTCCTTGTTGATGCGTACGCGCTTCTTCTTGCCCTGTCCGTTTTTCTCCTCGCGCTCCTTGCGTCGCTCCTCCTTGCTCTTCTTCTTCGGGCGCGTGTTTTGGTTGATGGTGCTGAGGTCGAGTTTGCCGAGCACGTTGAGCTTCGGCTGGTTGAGCAGCTTCTTCTCGTTCTGCGTCTGGAAGGGTGCGCCGCCCTCTGTCGTGGCGGGCTCCTGCTCCTTGCCCTCCTTTTGGGCGGTCTCAGTCTGGGCTGCCGCTGCGGGCTGTGCCTTCTCGCTCTTGGCGGGCTTGGCGGGTTTCTGCTCCGTCTCCACGGCCTTGGCTGCGGGCTTGGCCTGCTCCTTGTTTTCCTTCTGAGCGTTCTCCTTCTGGGCCGCGGGCTTCTGGGCCACCTCCTTGTGGGCAGCCTCCTTCGGCTGCTCCTTCACGGCCGGCTTCTCGGCCTTTGGCTCTGCCTTGTGCTGGGGTGCTGCCTCCTTCTGTGCGGGCTTCGGCTGCTCCTGCTTGGGCTGCTGTGGCTCCTGCTTGCGTACGGGCTTCTCCTCCTTGGCCTTGGGCTGGTCTGCCTTCGGCTTCTGGTCGGCTTTCTGTCCCGGCTTGCGGTTGAGCTGGTCGAGGTCGATCTTGCCCAGCGGGGTATAGGCCTGTATCTTTGTCAGACCGTCGTCGCCACGCTTCACGCCTCCCTGGGACTGCTTCTTCTTGCCGCCCTCTTTCGACTTCTTGGGGAACTTCTTGTCGGCGATGGCCTTCACTTGCTTATCCTTGTTAAACTGTGTGGCCAGGGCCTCATACTGCGCATCGCTGAGCTTGAAGTTGGGGTCGCCCTTCACTTCGCCCAGATTCGGCTTCTTCTCCAGAAATTCCACAGCCGTCTGGAGCCCGATGTTCAGCTCTCTAATTGCTTTGTTTAATCTGATACTCATTAATATCTTAATAGAGGTAGGGGGTGCTGGTATTGATTTACGATGTGAGGGTGGCGCAGATGTTCCGAACATGGTGCGGACCAGTGCGGCCACACCCTATGAGCCGCTGGTCAAAACCATCACCCGCCATTACCTTTTATCGGTGGAGACTGTCGTCCTCCACCCTTTCTCTTTGCTTCTTTCCTGATGTGTTGCCCTTCCTGAGAGGATGCGCCTTGTCGGCGCGGACAGGACGGCTCCATCTTAGCTCTCAAACTCGGCCCTGAGGACCTTGATGACATTATCGACGGTCTCCTCCTCGAGGTCGGCCTTCTCGATAAGCATTTCGCGCGGAGCGTTGAGCACCTGGCGGGCCGTGTCGAGGCCTATCTTCTTGATAGCTTCGATGACCCACTGGTCGATCTCGTCGGAGAACTCATCGAGGTAGATGTCCTCCTCGGCCTGGCTCTCGTCGAGCTCGCGGAAGACGTCGATGGTGTAGCCCGTGAGCATACTTGCCAGCTTGATGTTGAGACCGCTGCGTCCGATGGCGAGGCTCACCTCCTCGGGCTTGAGATAGACCTCGGCCTTCTTGTTCTCCTCGTCGATGGTGAGCGAGCTGACGCGGGCCGGGCTGAGGGCGCGCTGGATGAAGAGTTTGGTGTTGGCCGTCCAGGAGATGACGTCGATGTTCTCGCCACCGAGCTCCTTGACGATGCCATGTACGCGGCTACCGTGCACACCGACGCAGGCTCCCACCGGGTCGATGCGGTCGTCGTAGCTCTCCACGGCGATCTTGGCGCGGTCGCCCGGCATGCGTGCCACGCTCTTGATGGCGATCAGGCCGTCGGCAATCTCGGGCACCTCGGCCTCCAGCAGACGCTCTAGGAAGGCGGGCGCCGTGCGCGAGAGGATGATCTTCGGATTGTTGTTGGTGTTGTCCACGCGCAGGATGACGGCACGGATTGTGTCGCCCTTGTGGTAGTTGTCGCTCTGTATCTGCTCCGTCTTCGGCAGCAGCAGCTCGTTGTTCTCGTCGTCCACGAGCAGCACCTCGCGCTTCCAGACCTGATAGACCTCGGAGGAGATGACCTGGCCCACGCGGTCCTTGTACTTGTTGTAGAGCGAGTCGTGCTCCAGCTCCAGCACCTTGGCGGCCAGCGTCTGGCGCAAGTTGAGAATGGCGCGGCGGCCAAACTTCGCGAAGTCGATGCGCTCGGAGACCTCCTCGCCCACCTCGTAGTCGGGCTCGATCTTCTGAGCGTCCGTGAGCGACACCTCCTTGTACTCGTCCTTCACCTCGCCGTCGGCCACGACGATGCGGTTGCGGTATATCTCAAAGTCGCCCTTGTCGGGGTTGACGATGACGTCGAAGTTCTCGTCGGAGCCGAATATCTTCGCTATCACGCTGCGGAAGCTCTCCTCCAGCACGCTAACGAGGGTGGCACGGTCGATCTTCTTGGTGTCCTTAAACTCCTTGAAGGTCTCGATCATGTTCGGCATGTCTTCTTTTTTTCTTGCTGCCATAGCTTATTTGAAACTTATAATGTATTTCGTGTACTTTACCTCATTCATGTCGTAGTCGTAGTCCACGTCCATCATCACGGGACGCTTCTTGCCCTCTACCTTTACTTTCTCCGGCACGGAGACCGTGAAACGCGGGGTTTCCACGGCTTTGAGCGTGCCCTTCACTTTCTTGCCATCCTGTGTGAGGACCTCCACCTCGTTGCCGATGTTGTTCACATACTGCTGGGGTACCTTGAAGGGCTGGCCCAGTCCGGTGGATCCCACCTCTAGCTCGTAGTCTTCTTCGTCACGGCTCAGATGGTCCTCGATGTAGCGGCTCAGATCCGCGCAGTCGTCCACCCACACGCCGTCGGCGTGGTCTATTTCAACGACGATGCGATCGTCGGTGCCAACCTGAACATCTACGAGGAAGTATTCCTTCCCCGCAAGCCATTCCTCAACTAATCTTTTTACGACGTTCTTGTCTATCATAAACGTTTATATAAATAAAAATGAGGAGCTTCCGCAAGCCCCTCATTCCTCTGAACGGTGCAAAGGTACGAAGAAAATCGCACTTGGCCAAACTTTTCCGTTGTTTTCTGCCTTGTTTGCCTGCTTTTCTGGGTCCCCACGTGGTCGCGTGCCATTTTAGGGCCTCAGAACCCCTTGGCGGGTCACTATTTCAACGGACGCGGGAGGGTGGAAAACTGGGCACCTTCCGCGGGGTAACTTACCTATCACCCTGATGGTTGCTTGTCTCTTGCCTCGATCCTAACTTATTCCCAAAGTCGCAGTCGGTGGTCCCTATAGTTCGCTGCCTGTGGGCTTTCCTATTCCCAGTCTGTAGGCTCTCTGGTTCGCGGTCTCCGGTTAGGTGCCCGCCCCGCATCGTAATAACATAATAACATAATAACGTTTAACGTTTTTGTTTTGACGTGCGCTTTTTCTCGTTGTCACACGTCACGTTGTCACATTGTCACGTTTTTGATTTGGCGAGAGGAATGGCTGCGACCTTACATTATAACGTTAAACGTTAACATGTTATGATGACCCTCCTTTTCTGTCCTCCCAGCGGTCTGCACCCTTCGTTTCTCCTTATTATATTATATTGCCTCTACTCTACTTTATTCTACCGTACTCTATTATGTCCCTTCTCTGCTCTGTTTGCCGAAATGGTTGACGCACAATGCGGTCTGTGTTTGTGGGCAGCTCGGAAGACCGCTCGATGGTGGGAGAAGGGAAGGTAAAAGATCTGGAAATGGGTCATGGAACCACTCTATTTCTCTGTCAAACTACAGCATATCGGATGTAATGAGAATGTAATATTGGGTTGATTTAGCGCAAGATACCTATAAAAAGAGGGCATTTTCTTGCACAATTTGGGTATTGATGTGCAAAAAAGGGTGGATTTCTTCAAGATTTATTTGTGTAAACGAAATTTTTTCCGTTCCTTTGCACTATAAAAACACATAATAAAAAATACCATTTCGTGAAAACAGACATTCAAATAGCACGCGAAACTCCATTGAAGCACATTAAGGATATCGCTTCGGAATATGGAATCGACGAGTCTTCTTTAGTTTATTATGGCAAAAACATAGCTAAACTTCCTATCGACATTATCGATGAGAAGAAAGTAGCTGGCAGCAACCTTATTCTTATGACCGCCATGTCGCCTACCAAGGCTGGCATCGGCAAAACTACCGTGAGCATCGGACTCTCTATGGCGCTCAATCGCCTGGGCAAAAAGAGTGCGCTGGCGCTACGTGAGCCAAGCATGGGACCATGCTTTGGCATGAAGGGTGGCGCTTCGGGCGGTGGCTATTCGCAGGTGTTGCCAATGGAGAAGATAAATCTTCATTTCACAGGCGATATGCATGCCATCACTTCTGCCAACAACCTCATAGCGGCTCTTGTCGACAACTACATCTTCCGCCATCAGGGCAAGCCTGAGCAGCTGAAGACCGTTTATTGGCGACGTGTGATGGATATGAACGACCGTGCGCTGAGATATGTCGTAACGGGATTGGGCGATGGCAATGGCGTGGTCAGAGAGTCGGGATTCGATATCACTCCTGCTTCCGAGATTATGGCTATCCTTTGTCTTGCCACAGATATGGACGACCTTCGCAAACGCCTTGAGAACATCCTGCTGGGTGTAACATGCGAGGGCAAACCGTTCTATATGCGCGACCTTGGTGGCGTAGGCTCGTTGCTCGTGCTGCTCATGGATGCCATCCATCCTAACCTCGTGCAAACCACCGAGCATACAGCAGCCTTCATCCATGGCGGTCCGTTTGCCAATATTGCCCACGGCTGCAATAGTGTTTTGGCTACCAAGATGGCGATGTCTACCAGCGACTATGTGGTTACCGAAGCAGGCTTTGGTGCCGACCTTGGTGCCGAGAAATTCCTCGATATCAAATGTCGCATGGCTGGACTAACACCAAAAATGACAATCCTCGTGGTTACCACTCGTGGACTTGCCGAGGCTGGTCTCGACAATATGGCTCGCCATATAGAAAACCTGCAGAACATGGGACAGACCGTAGTAGTGACGCTCAATCGCTTTGACACCGACACCCAAGACACTATCGACGAGCTAAAGGCTTATTGCAACAAGCTTGGCGTAGACTTTGCGCCTAACGAGGCTTATCTGCATGGTGGCGAGGGTTGTGAAGAGTTGGCAAAACTATGTCTGAAAACCATCGAAGAGCATCCATCGTCGGATATCAAATTCGTCTACGACCTCGAAGATAGCGTAGAAGTGAAGATCGAGAAGATAGCCAAGCAGGTGTATCGTGCCGGAAGAGTGGAATTCACCTCTAAGGCTCGCAAAGCCATGGAGCGCATAGCGGAGTGGGGATTAGACAAAATGCCTATCTGCGTAGCCAAAACTCAATACTCCTTCAGCGACGACCCTAAGGCCATCGGTGTGCCAGAAGGCTTCACCTTCACCGTGCGCGACTTCGTGGTTAGCGCAGGCGCTGGCATGATCGTTGCCATCTCGGGCGACATCCTCCGCATGCCTGGTCTCCCTCTTCATCCTCAGAGCGAGAATATCGATATCATAAACGGAGAAATCGAGGGCTTGGCATAATGTTTATCTGTCCGCAGGGCTTGGCTAACACAATTGTCCGATTAGTAGATAATCATCATATTTTTTTTAAGACTCGTAGACCATTCCTGTAATGACCTGCGGGTCTTTTTTTATTATCGGAAGTTAGTCGGATTTTAATCGGAAGGCTCCATGTGCGACTATCCGTTTTCTGCATTTCGACTATACTCTTGGCGCCTTTCGAGTAGTCGTGTGAGCTCGTGCTGTCTGTCGCTATTGGCTTTCTGCAAAATTACAACATTCGGACAGCATATTTTTCGAATGTTGTAACTTCGCATTTGAAAACCAACGAACTTATAAAATATGATACAGCTATGATTCCTAATACAAATAATGCAGCTATGATTCCTAATACAATACGTATGAAGCCAAGAAGTATTAACTTTTCAAAGTTAAGCTGCACTCGGGAGTGAAAAAGAAAACTGCGTATTTCTTTTGTCATTCCACTCATTTGCATTAACTTTTAATAAGTTAAGCTGCACTCAGGAATAACAAAATCAAAAACTGCGTATTTTGTTTTGTTATTCCGTTCGTTTGCATTAACTTTGCAACGAATTGCTTTTGCGACGGGCAAACGGCCATTTGCTATAAAGTTGGGAGAGCATAATACAGGTGTACACACAATATGGAAATTAAGATAAAAGACGCCCTCCTTGCGCAGGCTGCTCAAGAGGGCATGGATGAGTTTATAAAAGTTTTTGTGGATGCCATTCATGATGCTATTGGTGGCGAGCTTTCGGCAGAGACGATGCCTAAGCTTAATGCCGACCAGATTACGCTTCTGGCTTATTATTACTTGCGCGAAGAAGTGATGGATGGCGGATTTATCCAGCTTATACACAATGGTTTAGGCGGTTTTATATTCCTTAACCCTTTTGCTCGCGCCATTCGCGAGTGGGGACTGCCTACGCTGAGCCCTATCATCAACGGATGTCATAAGCTATACAAGAAATATCGTGAGGAGTTGGAGAAAGACTATACCGACGAGGAGTTTATGGCTTTGTTTGAGAAATATCCCGACTTTGATAAATACGACGACGCTTTCGTGGAGAGCGAAGAGGAATTTACCGAGGCTGTGGCTCGATATGTGGATGATAACATAGAGAAGTTTGCAACAGTAGTTGAGTGAAAAGATTATGAACAAGAATGATTTGGAACTCCGTAAAAAGAGTCCTGTACAGATACGCAACAAGAAGGCTTCGTTTGAGTATACTTTTATCGATACTTACACGGCTGGCATACAGCTCACTGGTACCGAGATAAAGTCTATTCGTATGGGCAAGGCTTCGCTCGTTGACACCTATTGCTATATCATAAAGGGCGAAATGTGGATTAAAGGTATGAACATATCGCCGTATTTCTATGGTAGCTATGCCAATCATGAGGCTAAGCGCGACCGCAAGCTGTTGCTTACCAAGCGCGAAATTCGCCATTTGTTTGAAGACACCAAGGCACCAGGCTTCACCATCGTGCCTACGCTGGTGTTTATCGACGACCATGGCAGAGCTAAGGTAGACATAGCGCTATGCCGAGGCAAAAAGGAGTATGACAAACGGCAGACTCTGAAGGCTAAGGAAGACAGAAGAGAAATGGATAGAGCGATAAAGAGGTTTTAAGTGAACAACACCACAACACATTTGATGAAGACAATTCAGGAACAAATAAAGCAGAAGATATTGATATTGGACGGAGCTCAGGGAACGATGATTCAGAGCTACGGACTTGGCGAGGCAGACTTTAGATGTAATGAGCTGCCGGATACCGAATGCCAGCAAAAGGGCAACAACGATGTGCTGAACATCACACGTACCGACGTGGTGATGGATATTCATCGCAAATATCTTGCTGCAGGCGCCGACATCATAGAGACAAACACTTTTTCGTCGCAACCTATATCGCAAGCCGACTATCATCTGGAGGATTATAGCCGACAGATGGCACTCGTGGGTGCACAATTGGCTCGAAAGGCGGCAGACGAGTTTTCTACAGCCGAATGGCCACGATTTGTGGCAGGAAGCATTGGTCCGACCAACAAAACTTGCTCGTTGAGTCCCGACGTGTCGAATCCGGCTGCTCGCGACATCACCTACGATGAGATGCTGGAGGCTTACCTCCTGCAGGCTGATGCTTTGGCTGAGGGTGGGGTAGACGCATTCCTGATAGAAACCATCTTCGACATGCTAAACGCTAAGGCGGCTATTGAGGCTTGCCGAAGAGTGAATGAGGAGCGAGGACTGGCGCTGCCCGTGATGCTGAGCGTAACGGTGAGCGACCTTGCTGGCAGAACCCTAAGCGGTCAGACCCTCGACGGATTCTTGGCAAGCATCTCTTCGCTGAATATATTCTCCGTGGGCTTAAACTGCTCGTTTGGAGCACGACAGATGAAGCCTTATCTGGCTGAGCTTGCTCGCAAGGCACCTTATTATATATCTGCCTATCCTAACGCCGGACTGCCTAACGAGCTCGGACAGTACGACGAAACGGCAGAATCGATGTCGCCACAGATAAAGGAGTTTATGGACGAAGGGTTGGTGAACATCGTGGGCGGATGTTGTGGTACTACCGACGAATTTATACGCAGATACTATGAGATGTCACAAGGCTTCAAACCACGCCAACTACCAGAGAAGCCACACACGCTATGGTTGAGCGGACTGGAGATGCTGGATGTAAACGAGAATATACCGTTTGTCAATGTGGGCGAACGATGCAACGTGGCTGGTTCGCGAAAGTTTCTGCGACTGATAAAAGAGAAAAACTATCAAGAGGCACTCGACATAGCCCGCCGACAGGTGGAAGATGGCGCCTTGGTGATAGATGTGAATATGGACGACGGACTGCTGGATGCCAAAGCCGAGATGGTGGAATTCTTGAACCTCGTGGCTTCGGAACCGGAGATAGCACGTGTGCCTATCATGATAGACTCCAGCAAATGGGATGTGGTGATGGCAGGACTGAAATGCGTGCAGGGTAAATGTATCGTAAACTCCATATCGCTAAAAGAGGGCGAAGAGGTGTTTGTGAGCCATGCTCGCGACATCAAGCAGCATGGAGCTGCCGTGGTTGTGATGTGCTTCGACGAGAAGGGACAAGCCACCACCTACGACCGCCGTGTGGAGATAGCCAGCAGAGCGTATCGCATTCTGACAGAGCAAGTTGGCTTCTCGCCGTTAGATATTATCTTCGACCCTAATATCCTTGCCATAGCCACAGGTATGGAGGAGCACGACGCCTATGCCGTAGACTTCATTCGCGCTACGGAGTGGATAAGAAAGAATCTGCCTGGAGCACATGTGAGCGGAGGTGTGAGCAACCTGTCGTTCTCATTCCGTGGCAACAACTATATTCGCGAGGCTATGCATGCTGTGTTCCTATACCATGCTATACACGTGGGTATGGACTTCGGAATTGTGAATCCTGCCACAAAGGTGGCTTACTCAGATATTCCTGCCGACTTGCTAAAGCTGTTGGAAGATGTGGTGCTGAATCGTCGCCTTGGCGCTTCAGAAGAACTCATCGAGGTGGCTTCGCAGATGGCGGCAGAAGCCCAGGCTGCCAAAGAGGCTGCACAGGGCGGAGCTCCACAGAAACCTAAGGAGGAAGAGTGGCGCCACCTGTCGTTGCACGACCGCATAGCCTACGCCCTGCGCAAGGGTATTGCCACATATCTGGAGCAAGACCTGAACGAGGCGCTCAAGGAGAGTCCGCATGCCGTAGACATCATCGAAGGTCCGCTGATGGATGGCATGAACCAAGTGGGACAGCTATTTGGCGAAGGAAAAATGTTTTTGCCACAGGTGGTGAAGACAGCTCGCACCATGAAACAGGCGGTGAGCATATTGCAGCCACATATAGAGGCTGAGAAAAATGGCGACGCCACAACAGCAGGCAAGGTGGTGTTGGCAACAGTAAAGGGCGACGTTCACGATATAGGTAAAAATATCGTGGGTGTTGTCATGGCTTGCAACAATTACGAGATAGTAGACCTGGGAGTGATGGTTCCTGCCGAACTCATCATAGCCAAGGCTAAAGAGATAAATGCCGATGCCGTATGCCTGAGCGGACTCATCACTCCGTCGCTCGACGAGATGGTGAATGTGGCTCGCGAAATGCAGAAGGCAGGCATGCAGATACCTATCATGGTGGGTGGCGCAACAACAAGCGAGATGCATGCCGCCCTGAAGATAGCACCCGAATATCGTGGTGCCGTGGTATGGGTGAAGGATGCTGCGCAAAATGTGGTGGTGTTGTCTAAGTTGCTGAATGCCAATGAGCACGACAAATATTGTGAAGCTTTGCAACAGCGATATGCCGACATGCGTAAGCATTATGCCGAGGAGCAACAACGACTTGTCTCCCTGGATGAAGCAAGAAAAAACAAACTTAATTTGTTCGAATGATAAAGAATTTGATTTTCGATCTTGGTGGTGTTGTTATCACCTTGGATCATGACGAGGCTGTGAGACGTTTTACTGATATGGGCATACGCGATGCTGCCGACATCTTGAACCCATATACCCAAAGTGGGGTGTTTGGAGAGCTGGAAGAAGGAGCCATTACAGCATCCGAATTTGTTGACGCTATGTGCGAGATGCTTGGTCGAAAGGTTAGCTACGAAGAATGTCAGAAAGCATGGTTGGGATATTTCAAGATGGTGCCTCCACACAATTTGGAGACCCTGCTTAATCTTCGCCGTCGTGGCTATAGCGTGGTGTTGTTGTCTAACACCAACCCTTTTGTTATGGACTGGTGTAGAAGCACGGAGTTTGATGGCAACGGCCATTCGCTCGACCATTATTTCGACGCTCTATATACAAGCTATGAGGCAAAGATGATGAAGCCCGACGAAGCCATATTCCGTCATGTTCTGATGAACGAGCGCATGCTGCCCGACGAAACTCTCTTTATCGACGATGGCCCAAGAAATTGTGCTGCCGCTTCGCAACTTGGCATCCACACCTTCTGTCCTGTGAATGGCGAAGATTGGACTGCCGACCTTTACGCTCTGCTGGATGGCGAGGGAATGAAGCTTTGAGAGTGAAAAAGTAAAAAGGTAAAAGGGTAAAAAAGTAAAAAAGAAATTTTCAAGAGATATGCAATTTAAAAAGAAAAGATGGCATTGCCTGTCTGGTCAGCCAATTACAGAACTCGACAAGCAGGTGATGTATTGGGAAAACAAGGGACGACTGGTTCCTACACGTGATCTTATTAAGACTCCTGAGCAGATAGAAGGCATACGTGCTGCAGGCGTTATCAATACCGCTGTGCTCGATGCTGTGGCTGCCGAAATTCATGCAGGAATGAACACCCTCGAAATCGACAAGATATGCTACGATGTTTGTACATCGCACGGAGCTACTCCTGCTTGTCTCAACTACGAGGGATTCCCTAAAAGTGTTTGTACGAGTATCAACGAGGTGGTATGCCATGGTATTCCTAAAGAGGAAGATGTGTTGGAAGAAGGCGACATCATAAATGTTGACTTCACCACCATCTACAACGGATATTATGCCGACGCCTCACGTATGTTTATCATCGGCAAGACCACTCCTGAGAAGGAGCAGTTGGTGCGTGTGGCTAAGGAATGTATGGATATTGGTGCCGAGGCTGCCAAGCCATTCTGCTTTGTTGGCGACATCGGTCATGCCATCGAGAAGCATGCCAAGAAATATCACTATGGCATTGTGCGCGACCTCTGCGGACATGGCGTAGGATTGAAATTCCACGAAGAGCCAGACATCGTTCACTACGGACATTGTGGCACAGGTATGTTGCTCGTGCCTGGTATGGTGTTTACCATCGAGCCTATGGTGAACATGGGCACATGGAAGGTATTCATAGATGCCGACGACGAGTATGGCTGGGAGGTTATTACTGGCGACGAATTGCCGTCGGCACAATGGGAGCATACCTACGTGATGACAGAACATGGTGTGGAGATATTAACTTACTAAGATCATGGAAAAGAAAGATGTTTATATATTGGGCATAGAGTCGAGTTGCGACGATACCAGCGCAGCAGTACTTCGCAACGGAGTATTGTTGAGCAATGTCACAGCTTCGCAGGATGTCCACATGGCTTATGGTGGCGTGGTGCCGGAATTGGCATCAAGAGCTCATCAGCAGAATGTGGTGCCTGTGGTAGACCAGGCGTTGAAGCGTGCTGGAGTTGACAAGTCGCAACTCTCGGCAGTAGCCTTCACTCGTGGTCCGGGCTTGATGGGCTCTTTGCTCGTTGGTGTGAGCTTCGCTAAGGGTTTTGCCCGTTCGCTGAATATTCCGCTTATCGATGTTAACCACCTGCAGGGCCATGTGATGGCACATTTCATCAAGGAGAGCGACGACGACATGTCGGCACCTCCATTCCCATTCCTCTGCCTTTTGGTTAGTGGTGGCAACTCGCAGATTGTGAAGGTTAATGCCTACAACGATATGGAGGTGTTGGGACAAACCATCGACGATGCTGCAGGCGAGGCTATCGACAAATGCTCTAAGGTGATGGGCTTAGGATATCCTGGTGGTCCTATCATCGACCGTTTGGCTCGTCAGGGCAATCCTCATGCCTATAAGTTTGCCGAACCACATATCCCTGGCATGGACTATTCGTTCTCAGGACTGAAGACTTCGTTCCTCTACAACCTTCGCAAATGGGTGGAGCAGGAGCCAGACTTCGTAGAGAATCACAAGGAGGATATTGCTGCCAGCTTGGAGTATACCATCGTAGATATTCTGATGAAGAAATTGCGCATGGCGGTAAAGCAGACAGGCATCAAGCATGTGGCTGTGGCAGGAGGAGTGAGCGCCAATAATGGTTTGCGCAATGCCTTCCGCGATCATGCCGAGCGCTATCATTGGACTATCTATATTCCGAAGTTCAGCTATACTACCGATAATGCAGCCATGATAGGCATCGTGGGCTATATGAAGTATCTCGACCACGACTTCTGCTCTATCGATTTGCCTGCATTCTCGAAGGTTACTTTCAAGTAGAATTTTTACCCCCCCCACATTATTAATAATATAAAGACATGGATTTAGAAAGCAAAATAATTAGTCGTGAGCTTCTTCAGGCTCTCTACGACGACGGCAAGACTCTTGGCACAGCTGAGAGCTGCACAGGTGGACGTATTGCCCAGACTATCATCGCAGCCCCAGGCTCGTCGAACTATTTCAAGGGCGGTATAGTGAGCTATACCAACGAGGTGAAGGAAAACCTATTGCATGTAGACCACGCCACTCTCGAGGAGTTTACAGCTGTTTCGGAGCCTGTAGCTAAGCAGATGGTGATAGGCGCTTGCGACGCTTTGAATGTAGACTATGCTATTGCCTGCACAGGTGTTGCTGGTCCTGGTGGTGGCACTCCTCAGAATCCTGTAGGCACCATTTGGATTGCTTATGGTTCGAAGAATGATATCCGCACCATAAAGCTTACCGAGGATGAGGGTCGCGATATCATCGTCAATGGTGTACGAAACTCATGGGAGATATTGGCAAAGAAGCTC
>OQVT01000167.1_pt1 | contig 29760 bp, 17 predicted proteins | sample 1691561 | NCBI WGS metagenome assembly OQVT01 (sample SAMN03418260, study PRJEB22391) | human gut metagenome | biome: human-gut; feature: organic feature; material: feces | host: Homo sapiens | place: Tanzania | collected 2013-01 | reverse complement strand
TGAAATACAAATATACAACATGGCACCCCCGGAATGCAAGAGTTTTGGCACATTACGCATAGAGATTTAATTTTATTTAACGCTAATATAGATAATTTTACTTAAAATTATTAAACGCGCACACGGATTGCGGATGACACGGATTTTTTTGCGTTGGTGCTTCCTAGGCAGTTGTGAAATGTCACACAGAAATCAATTATCCCAAATCGGTCATTAGAAAACTACAATAAGCTTTTTCTAATGACCCGATTTGGGATAAACAAAAAATCTACTGCAATTACGAGCTGTATATATTCTAATAACGGTAAGGTGATCTCAGTAAATGCTGTAAAATACTTTCCCCTTGCGAATGAGGATAAGGCACAAAACAAACAACTAATAATAGTGCCAGAAATATGGCGAGGATTATTACATTACCCCATCGCATTAATACTGGAGGTATTTCACCTAACAGATTACGAACTTTCTCAGAACGCAGTTCGATATCACAGGGTTTATTCTTTTTCATATTGTTTTTATTTTATAATTGTTAATACTATCTATTCATAAGATTGTTATTCAGTTTCCAAGCTCAAGCTGATTTTTGACTAAGTTATAGTATGCGCCTCTCTTTTCAATAAGAGAAGTGTGATTGCCGATTTCGACTACCTTTCCTCCATCGACTACAATGATTTGGTCTGCATTTTTGACAGTAGATAACCGATGGGCTACCACGATTACTGTGCGACCCTTGTAAAATTCATCAAGATTCTCAACTATTGCCCTCTCATTTTTTGCATCAAGGGCATTGGTGGCTTCATCCAAAAATATGAAATCGGGGTTTTTATACACTGCGCGAGCTATAAGTATGCGTTGTTTCTGACCTTGACTCAACCCAACTCCATCACGGCCAATAATAGTGTTGTATTTTAGCGGAAGTCCCATAACGTAATCATGAATATTGGCAATTTTAGCAGCTTGTTCAAGTCGCGCTATATCCACCTCTTCATCATTAACAGCAATGTTACGAGCTATTGATTCAGAGAAGATCACTCCATCCTGCATGACTACTCCACAATTGCGGCGCCACCATTTGAGATTATATTCATTGATATTTCTTCCGGCAATAGAAATTATGCCTGACAAAACCGGATAATAACCGAGCAAGAGTTTGATAAGTGTAGTTTTTCCACTTCCAGATGCTCCTACTATGGCAGTCACTTTCCCTTCAGGTATGTCAAAAGATACCCCCTCAAGTGTATTTTTCAAAGCATGAGGATCATATTTGAAATCTATATTCTCTATTTTGATTGACTTTTCTGAATCAAATGCTTTTGCCTGATTCTCCGTGGATTCTTCGTTCTTACCTTCATGAATCTCGTTGATTCGTTCAAGGGAAATCTTTACATCCTGTAAAGAATAGATAAACGACATGAATTGTTCTACAGGAGAGTTGAGTTGTCCAACAATATACTGAATAGCAAGCATTGCACCAAGAGAAATCTGACCATTTATCACAGCAGTCGCTGCAAAAACTGTTATCAGTATGTTCTTGACCTCATTGATGAATATGGAACCGCCCTCTTGTGTTTGTTGTAACTTCAATGACTTCATTTGAACTTTAAACAAGTCGGCCTGTGTATCCTCCCATTCCCACCGCCTGCGCTGCTCACAGTCTTGCAGCTTTATTTCCTGCATTGACGTTATGAATTGATATGTTTTATTCTGGTTAATCGCCTGCTGTTCGAACAATTCATAATCAAGCACTTTCCGTCGTCGGAGAAACGAGGATATCCATAATCCGTAAATAATACTTCCGACAATGAAAACACCGAAGATTATCCTGTTATAAACAAAAAGAACTATACCGAAAATAATGAAACTCAGGAATGTAAAAACTACATTCAAGACCTGTCCCGTGAGGAAATTCTGCACACGCGAGTGGTCTCCGATTCGTTGTAGCAAATCGCCCATCAATTTCGTGTCGAAGAACGACATTGGCAACTTCAATAACTTGATAAAGAAATCACTTACCAACGAAATATTTATCCGCATGGAGATATGAAGCAACAGCCACCGACGTATAAAATCCGTTGCTGTACGTCCGGTAACAATCATCAGTTCTCCCAATAATACAAGCCATATAAATCCTATGTCATTATACTTTATTCCAATATCGACGATGGACTGAGTCAGAAAAGGCATGATAAGCTGAAGCAAACAGCCAAGCAACAACCCCCAAATAATTTGGATAAAATATTTCCGGTATAGTTTAACGTAGCCGTATAGAAATCTGAAACTACGATTTTTAGATGTATTATCATCATTTTGACTTCTAAACTCATCTGTAGGCTCCAAAAGCATAGCTATACCTTTTTCATCACTATCTGTAGTAGAGTTTGCCCAATGATTACAAAACTCCTCAAGAGAATAAGAAATCAATCCTTTCCCTGGGTCTGCTATAAAAAACGTCTTTCCATTTTTTACTTTGTAAAGAACTACAAAATGATTTTGATTCCAATGGATTATACAGGGTAGTTTTACTTGTGATAGTTGATTTACTGATAATTTGGCACAAACCGTTTGCAGTCCAACTTCATTGGCAGCCTTACTTATTCCCAACAATGAAACACCTTGGTTTGTTGCAATACAGTATTTAGAAAGAGTCTCTATGGAATAGTTCTTTTTGTAATGGTGGCATATCATAGATAAACAGGCTATACCACATTGCATAGAATCTTTTTGCCTACATAAGTGAAAACTGCTCATATTCTAAATTAAAGTCTATCTGTATTAATGTTAAATCTATTCTGATTGCTTTTTAGCTCCTTTCCGAAGCGAAAAGAGATGGATAGTTTCAATACGCGGTAAGGAATGTAGTCGAACAAATGTGTAGTGCCTTGGTAATAAATTGCAGATTTAGTGTGTGACGCCAGCAAATTCTGGTATTCTACTGCGACAGACAGGCGTTTGTCAAAAAGCAAACTCTTCAATCCCACGTCCACTCTGTATCTGGATGCGCTTTCTCCTACGACATCTTTCTCCTTGGACTGATACTGCCCCCACAGATTGGCCATCAGAGTTTTCTTCTTGTTAAAATAGATGTTGTTGTTCACATAGAAGAATATTGAGGTATTACTCGTCTTGCCCAAATCATATCCAGGCATTGGTCGAGAAAGAATCGTATATATGCTACTGCTTATATCGCACTCAAGCCAGTCCATCTTATTGAAATAGTATGACGCATCCAGACTGTACATCCGCTTCTTCATGACGTTGTCGGTAGTTATGGTTGTCAGTCTTTGGGCATCCGTTATGTATGAGGATATGACACGATTCTTCCATATTGCGCTTGCTGACAAGAAAAAATCGTCATACGTATAGCTGAGTTCAAGCGTATGGGATTTTTCGGGTAACAGATTAGGATTGCCCTTGGTCAAAGTATGAGCATCAACGTAGGTTGAAAAGGGATTGATGTCAACGTAACTTGGTCGGTTGATTCTGCTGGACATACTTACAGACAGCGTCTGGTTATCCGTGAGGTTGTAATTTGCATAGGCTGTGGGAAATATGTCGAACTGATGTTTTACGGAACGTTGGCTCATCTTGATGGAATTCCCATCCAACTTGCCATATTCCCCACGGAGTCCCAGTTTGAAGTCCCATTGTTCTGACAGCCTGTACCTCAAGTCGGCGTAGGCTGCGAGAATGTTTTCACGGTAGATAAAGTGATCATTCAAATCTACTTCTGCGTTTATCCTGTCGTAGTCTGTTCGGTTGTCGGTCATGGATTGTGAATACGCAGAACCCCACGAAAACGTTCCATGATGCACTGGAAACTCCATATCTGCCTTGACTTGATAAATCTCTATCGTATTCGCAGGGCGATTCTTATAAGCCAAATCTTCATCGTACAGAGTATTTAGCTCCACAATATCGTTGATGGAATAATTCAGATAGTCAGCATTTACTTTCAGCACTCCTTTATTTTTTATAATATTGCTGAGTGTATAATGAAGATTGGCGTTATAGCGGTTGTAGTTGACGCTTGAACTGGTTATCGTTTGGTAGTTTTTAATTGGACATTTTGTTTTTGTATCCACGACGGTTGTTTTCGCTGTATTGTTCGCATCAGGCTGCATATTGCTATAGGAGAATATGGCACCCAAAGATGAATGTTTCGTCCACTGATAGTCTATACCAGCAGTAGCTACTACGTATTTGTTGGATTTCTTTTTCTTATTGGTCGTGTTCCAGGTTTCAGAGCCATAATCTATAAAATCCTTACTGTCTGCCCACATTCTGCCCAAGCCTATTCCTGTGTTTACGTACGACTCGATCCTATCTCGTTTATACTGTAGGCTAAAGCTGGCGTCGTCATACGCAGATTTGCCTATAGCAAATCGGTTTGAAGCAGTACCGCCCAGATAATTATTCTTTAGATCCTTCGTCACAAAATTGATCACGCCGGCACTACCTTCAGCTGAATATTGGGCAGGAGGGGTTGTCATGACTTCAATCTGCTTTAAATAGTCGGCAGAGAGTGAACTCAGGTAAGCCACCAGTCCTTTCATGTCCATATTCATCTCCCTGCCATTCATTAAGAAGATAATCTTTCCTTTGTTGAGCATGCTTATGCCATCATCCTGTACTAACACACCAGGAGTATGCTTCAATACATCCATAAAGTCTGTGGCCACGATGTTTAGCTTTTCTGCATTAAGCACGATACGGTCGATCTCGCGTTTGATGATTGGAGCCTTGGCTGTCACTGTCACTTCGTCTAAGGCATAGGTAGAACTGTCAAGTAGTACGTTGATGGTCGTGTCTTTATGGACATCCAACTGATTGATATAGTCCTTATAACCGATGCGTGAAATCTGTAAAGTATATGTTCCTGACTCCAAGCAATTCATGTCGAAACGTCCTAATGAGTCACAGACACAGCCAGTGGCGTAACCACCTTGGCTGTCTTTTAATATGACATTTGCCATGTCAACTGCCATATTATTTTTATCAACAACATTTCCATGCAACCCAATTTGGGCGTAAGATGTACACGCAAAAAAGATCACAACAAGGAATAAACAAACACGCCTAACCATTATACTTTTCTATCAAAGATTTAACATGAATAGAACCGTTAATCACAATAGAATTATTCATTCTCATAATAATATTTTCTTGAAATTTATGTATAAACATTGTCTATGTCAGTTTATGTATTATATTTTTCTTCCTTCTGAGTTCTGTTCGATGGACGATTGTAATATTCGACACCCTGTAATAATCTCTATGTTAGTAAGTTACATGGATGTGTGGTCGAGTGGTCGAAATATTTTGAAAAACTATAATTTTGGTATGTGAGAACGCATTGAAGCTACTCCTTCTCCAAAATCTCCACAGGAATCCAGAACCAGAATTTAGAACCTTTACCGACTTCGCTCTCTACGCCGATGTCGCCATGGCAGGCGGTGACGATGGACTTGCAGATGGAGAGGCCGAGACCGGTGCCCTGCACAAACTCGTTGAGCTTGACGAAACGATCGAAAACTGCTTTTTGCTTGTCGTGGGGGATGCCTGCTCCGGTGTCTTCGCAGAAGGCATAGATGCCCATCTGACCGTTGCGCTTCTCCAGGCGATAGCCTACCCAGATGCTGCCCTTCTTCGTGTATTTCAATGCGTTGCTCACAAAATTGCTGAATACTTGGCGCACGCGACCGATGTCGATCGATACTCTGAGCTTCTTCAGGGGTTTGGAGGTGACGAAGCGCAGATGGTGGCGCTGCACGCGTATCTCGATGGATTGGCAGATGTATTCAAACTCTTCGGCAAAGTCAACTTCGGCGGGCTTGACGTCCATCGGGTTGTCGTTGATGGTGGAGGCTTCGAGGATGCCATTGATGAGACGCACCAGGATGTCGCAATGGGTGCGGATGATGTGGATGAAGCGTTCACGCTCACCGGCTGATTCTGCATATTTTAGCATGTCGGAGAATCCTACGATGGAGTTGAGGGGTGTGCGCAGTTCATGGGTCATCTGTGCGAGGAAGACGCTCTTCTGCTGGGCGCTGTTCTTGGTCTTCTCGCTGATCTCGACCACTTCTTTCTTGATATTCTCCAGTCTGGTGATGTCGTGGAGCATGCCGTGGTAGCCCAGGATGGCTCCGTCGTCGCCCTTGCGCAGGCGGCCGTAGATGTCGTGGTCGGACGGGTCTTTGCTGAAGGCGGAGGTGATGAAGTGGCGCTTCACATGGAACGGTCCTTGGAAGCGGCCGATGCTCTCGTCGCTGATCTTGTATTCATCGTAGAGCGCTGCTGGCAGTTGCTTGAGGTAGTTTTCAAACTCGTTGACGTAGTCTGCATGTTTCAGCGTGTGGGAATAGTAGATCATCTTATTGCGTAGATCGAGATTCCACATCGTCCAGTCGGAGTGCTCCAACATGTATTTCAGTCGCTTCTCGTTATAGTCGATGTATCGCTGGAGCGTATCACATTCGTGCTGACACATGATGAGATGGTGGTAGGTGTCGCTCTGGGCTTTGATGTCGTAAGCCATGAGGAGGTAGCTGGAGACACGGCCGAAGTAGTCGAAGAGTGGGACGACGTTGTATTCCACGCATGCCTCGCGACCCTGGTCGCTGTCTGCGGGGGCAAGGTGGCAGAGGAAGATGGGGTCGTGGCGACTCTCGTTGAAGGCGTCGGCAAACATCGGCATGTCGAAAAGTGAGGTCTTCTGCAGCAATCGTGCGTTTTTCGCATCAGCTTTACAGATGCGTTTCATCTCTTCGTTGCTGTTTTCTATCCATCCGTTTTGGTTATAGACTGCCATGGCCACCTTTGAGAATTGGAAGAACTGCAGGAACTTTCGCTCCATCTTGTTGGCTTCGTGAATCAGTCCCACGTTGTGGGTCTTATCGACTATGGCGGCATAGATGTTTACTGGCTGTCCGTAGGCATCCTGCTCGACGGCGAAGTGACCGCGCAGGTGTTTCCATATCGGCTTGTCTTTAGTGCCGGCATTCCATCGTCCACTCAGTTCCACGTGTTTGTCCATGCTGCCGTCTCTCAGCTGTTCGAGCCGTCTCACCCAGTTGTTGCGTTCGGCAGGGTGGAGGCGCTGGCTGAAGTCGAACCACGACATGCCCTCGTCGGGCAACAGACTGCCGTACTGATTGACCAGTATGCGCGAGGTAAGGTCGTACTGCAATACGTAGTGGTAGCCCATCTGCAGGGCACGCGTCATCATGGCATCGAGTTCGCTGTTGCGCTGGCTCTTGGCGCGCACCCTCCCTCTCGCTATGCGGTTGCCCATATAGCACAGGAAGGCAAACATCACCGCGCCGATCATCAGATACCCCCACATGGGGATGGTTTTCTTACGGATGCGCTCTGGATGCAGCCATTTGTCGTTGATGAGTGCCACCCGTCCGCGCTGTTTCAGTTGGGAATAGACATAGTCGATGTCTGCGATGAGTTTCGTATCGCGTCCGATGACATGGATCTCGCTGACGGGTATGCCCACATCGTTGAGGATGAGTCCCGACTTGTCCATATTGAGTTGTCTGATTTTCCATTTCAGCGGTTCTTCACCCCATACGTAGTATTTGAAGTCGTGTGCCAATACGCCCATAAGGGCTATCTTGGGCGACTGAAATTCCAATCGGCTGAGATAGGATGAGTCTTCTTCAAGAAAATAATGCGCCGTATAGTCGGCTGGTTTCAATACCGTACCGGCTTCCACCAGTTCTTTGAGTGAACTGTTGGACGATGTTGTGCCGCAGGTGACAGCCACGATGCGGTTGTAGTTGATGATGTTGTGGGTGTAGCAGAAAGGCGGTTTCCTGTAGCGTCCGACATTGGCAAGAATCAGGTCGGCATCGCCACGCTCGAAGGTCTTGAGGGCATTGGCCCACTCTTTCAGTACGAATTTATAAGGGATGTCGAGTTGGTCTAATATTTCTGTCATGATCTCAACATTGGTGCCGGCAGGCTTGCCCGTGTCGTCTTGGAATTCATAGGGCGGCTTGTCCCAGTCGCCCACAATGATGACGGGGTGGGCAGCGTCGTATCTGCGCTGGTACTGCGCCTTCTGTCGCGGTGCGTCTCCCCATGCCGTGCTGACGGTCAGCAGGGCAGCAATCAATGTCATGATATGTCTCAGAAAACTAACTCTCATGGTTAAATGAACTTCTTACGTTTGATAAGTGATGCCTGACAGGGAATGCTGACCCATACGATGGTGCCCTGCCCTGATTCAGAACTGATTTCCAGTGTTCCGTTCATCATCTCTGCCAGTTGCTTGCAGACGGGCAGACTGATGCCGATACGCTCGTCGATGCTGCCGCCGGTATGCTGCTTGATGAGTTGGAGCTCGCTGTCGCTGATGCCGTCGCTGGTGTCTTCTACGGAGATGATGAGACGGCGACCGATATAGTCGAAACGCACTCTGACAAAACCGTGCTTCGTGTTGAAGGCGGCATTGCTGATGAGCGATGTGAGCAGATGGGCTATGTTGTTGCCGTCGATATTGAGAACCAGTTGGTCGTAGGGTATTTCCATGATGAAATTGACACCGTTGGGGTGTGCCATGTCCCATCCCCGCTGACAGTTTGTCTTGAAGAGTTCGGTAAACTCAGTGGGTGTCGGGGTGATCTTCACCATGTCGGAGTCGATGCGCGAGTAGAAGAGTATCTCGTCTATCAGTCGCAGGAGGTGGTCGGAATTGTCGAGTATCTCTTTGGTGAATACATGCTCGTCTTCTGGGGTGATGTCGGTAGAGAGCATTTCGGCAAATCCCACAACGGCGGTCAGCGGTGTGCGTATCTCGTAACACATATTCTTGAGGAAGCTGTTTTTGGCATGCTCAATCTCGCGAGCGGTGTTGTAGGCTTCGTCCAGACGCAGTTGGTTGGCTTTCAGTTCGCTGATGTCGTAGCAGATGCCAAAATAGGCGTCTTTCTCTTCAATATCATCATGAACAGGTGTCATGCAGAATCTGAGCCACAACGGGTTCTCGCCCGAACGGATGACGGTCATCACCTCCATGAAGAAAGGTTCCTGCGAACGGTTGTCCATCTTGCTCAACAGGTGCATGACGCGTTTCTGCGAACGCTCGTGAACCAATGTCATGCAACGGGTCTGGGTCAGTTCGTACTGCACATGGCTGAGATTGTCTTTGACACACAGCGTATGGGTTTCTGGAGAATAGCGCACCATGCGCATGCCGCTGACCTTCAACAGGTAGTTGGTATGGTCGATATAGTTGTCGAGCTGATGCTGCAGGTCTCGTTTCCTTGCCAACTTATCTTTCCATTGTTTCTTGATCTCGATGTGCTGGCGGATGTCCTCTATGACCACCAACAGATTGTTGGCGTGCTCGTTGGCTTCGTCGCAAGCCACCATCATGTGAATCTCAAAGATCTGTGTGCCGCTCTGGTTGATGATATGGCCCAGCTCCTTGCTGGTGAGATGATTGTCGAAGTCCACCTTCCGACACATCGATACACCGTCCAACGCTTCGATGTGATCCTCTTCGAGTTCGAAAAGTGTACGGAAAGAGGGCGACTGGCGGATGATGTCTTTCTTGTCGCACTGGAAGAGGCTGCATGCCTTTTCGTTGATATTGGTGAGCTGTCCTTCTGCGTTGAACACGATGATGCCGATCGTCGAACTGTCGAAGATGGTCTTGTAGCGAATGAGTCGCTCTTCGGCGTCCTGCTCCAAGCGGAGTTCGTCGGTAATGTCTTTCTTTGTGCCAAGAATGACAATAGGGTTGCCTTTCTTGTTGCGCTGCAGGACGGAGAGCTGCATCTGGAAGTCGTGTTCCTGATTGTCGCCTGTTTCGGCATCCATCGCCTTGATGTCAAGCGATACCTGTTCGTCGGTGATGCTCCCGTCTATGAGTTGCTCGATGACACGCATCAGACGGTTGAAGTCGCCAGGGTAGTAGCGGTGGGAGAATTCTTCAGCAGGATAGGTGATATAGTTCATGCTGTCGCGATCATACCAGTTGAAGGAGTCGGTGTGGACGTTGTAGGTCCACATTCTTACGCCGCTGGCTTCAAAAATCAGCGACATACGCTGGTTCTGCAAGTCGTAGGACTTGGCAAGCTGCCTGTCTTTGCGACGGAAATAGTATAGGCTATACAGCAATGGTATGGTCAGCAGTGTGGCAATGCCCATCAGCCACCATGCCCATGCCGGCATCTGCCATTCGCCGCGGTCGGGGTAGAACCATTTGTTCTGCAGCGGTTCGAAGCGGTCTTCGGAATTGAGCAGGGTATAGACACTGTCTATCTGGTTTAGCAACTGCTGGTTGTGGGACACGAAACGCGCCTCACCCAGGGGAATATCGACATCGGTAATCCGGATGTTGTCGAGGTTGTACGTCCGTTTCAGATACTCCAGCGACGGCTTGTACCAGATGACCTGCCCTTGTTCGGTGTCGCTCACTTTGAGAATGGCCTCGTTGATGTCTTTCACGGGGATGGCATTCGCTCCCCATTCGTAGTCAATCATCAGGCGATGCACCATGCCGCTGTCAAGGATAGTGACCTTTTGCTTACTCAGGTCGCTGAACGTATGGATGTTGACGGGTTTGTCGATCGGTGTTGCCAAACTCATGGTGATGAGTGATATGGAGTTGCGGCTATAATGGCCGAAGCGACTGAAGAATCCTGTTGATCTGACGACGATAAGGTCGGCATTGCCATGGTTGAGGTCTGCCTGGTTTTGTGTGACTGGTTTTAATACAATGGTATAAGGGATTTTGAGCTTCTCGAAAATCATCTTAATGACCTCGATGTTGTAGCCGTCGGGCTTGCCCTGCTCGTTAAGAAAGGAGTAGGGGTACATATCCCAACAGTCTTCATAGATCAGCGGATGTTCGTTGGTGTATGTTCTTGTATGATTGTTGGAAGACGAAGCATTGGCAGCCATAGTGCTGAAAAGGACTATGGCTACCAATGTATATATGAACCTTTTGTTTGGTTTTCTTTGCATCTGTTGTGGCGAGTATCTTTATAGTTATTCAGCCACAAAGATAACCAAAATAGGTTACACTACAAAATTTTATTATTCTTTTTTATCAAATAACGTCAATATGAATCTTATAGTGGGTATTCGTCGAAAGCATAGAGCACAGTAGAGAGGTATCGCTCACCGGTATCGGGCAATAGGGTGACAATGGTTTTCCCTGCGTTCTCCGGGCGCTTGGCCAATACCGAGGCGGCATAGGCTGCTGCTCCAGAAGAAATGCCTACCAGAAGACCGTCCTGCTGTGCCAGTTCGCGACCTGTGCGGATGGCATCGTCGTTGTCGATGTCGAGCACTTCGTCTATCAGCGAGGCATCATAGGTCTTGGGCACGAAACCTGCACCAATGCCTTGAATCTTATGAGGACCGCTCTGACCACCGTTGAGAACAGGCGAAGAGAGGGGCTCTACGGCAACAATCTTTACGTTGGGATTCTGCTCCTTGAGGTATTTGGCAATACCGCTGACGGTTCCTCCTGTGCCTACACCGGCAACGAAGATATCTACCTTTCCATCGGTGTCCTGCCAGATCTCAGGACCGGTTGTGGCATAGTGGCGTGCTGGATTGGCACCGTTTTCAAACTGCTGCAGGATGACACTGCCTGGTATGCTGTCGCGCAGTTCTTCGGCGGCCTTGATGGCTCCTGCCATACCGTCCTTGCCACTGGTCAGCCGAACCTCGGCACCGTATGCCTTCACCAGATTGCGGCGTTCGATGCTCATTGTTTCGGGCATGGTGAGGATCAGTTTGTAGCCTTTTACTGCCGATACCAATGCAAGGCCTACACCAGTATTGCCACTGGTCGGCTCGATGATGGTTGCACCGGGTTTGAGGATTCCCCGCTGTTCGGCATCTTCTATCATCGCCAATGCGATGCGGTCTTTTACACTGCCGCCAGGATTGAAATATTCCACCTTGGCAATGATGGGGGTCTGCAGTCCATGGGAAGCAGAGAACTTGGTGAGTTCGAGTAATGGGGTATGGCCGATCAGTTCGGTCAGTTGTTTTGCGATTCTTGCCATAGTTATTTAGAATTTACGGTTTATATTTTGTCGAATGCCTGGGACAGGTCGTCGATGATGTCGTCGATATGTTCTGTACCGATGCTCAAGCGGATGGTGCTGGGGGTGATGTGCTGCTGTGCCAGTTCTTCGGGACTCATCTGTGAGTGTGTGGTGGTATAGGGGTGGATGACCAGACTCTTCACGTCGGCAACGTTGGCGAGGAGGGAGAAGATCTCCAGTGAGTCGATAAACTTCCATGCGTCTTTCTCGTCACCCTTGATCTCGAAGGTGAAGATGCTGCCGCCGCCTTGAGGGAAATAGCGCTTGTAGAGCTCGTGGTCGGGGTGTGAGGCGAGCGATGGATGGTTGACCTTTGCCACCTTGGGATGCTTGCTGAGGAATTCTACCACTTTCAGCGCGTTCTCTACATGGCGTTCTACGCGCAGACTCAGCGTCTCCAGACCTTGCAACAGGATGAAGGCATTGAAGGGAGAGATCGTGGCGCCGGTGTCACGGAGGATGACGGCACGGATGCGGGTGACGAAGGCTGCTGCTCCTGCAACATCAGCAAATACTGCACCATGGTATGAGGGATCTGGCTTGGCCAGCGTGGGATATTTATCGGCATTGGCTTTCCAGTCGAATTTTCCACCATCAACGATCACGCCGCCAAGACTTGAACCGTGTCCGCCGATGAATTTGGTGGCTGAGTGAACGACGATGTCGGCTCCATGTTCGATAGGACGGATAAGGTATGGGGTACCGAAGGTGTTGTCGATGATGAGGGGGATGTTATGGCGGTGTGCCACTTCTGCTACTGCTTCGATATTGGTGACATCGGCATTGGGGTTGCCAAAGGTTTCGGCATATACTGCCTTGGTATTGGGCTGAATGGCAGCTTCAAGTGCATCAAGGTCGTTTACATTGACAATCGTGTTTGTCACACCTTGGTTGGCAAGTGTATGGGTGATGAGATTGAACGAACCACCATAGAGGTTATCGGCAGCAACGATGTGGTCACCGTTCAATACGATGTTTTGCAGTGCGTAGGTTACGGCAGCTGCTCCACTGGCTACAGCCAGTCCTGCCACACCGCCTTCCAATGCGGCAACGCGGTCTTCGAAGACTCCTTGGGTTGAATTGGTCAGTCGGCCGTAGATGTTTCCTGCGTCACGCAGACCGAAACGGTCGGCAGCATGTTGTGAGTTGCGGAACACGTATGATGTAGTCTGGTAGATGGGCACGGCACGTGCATCGGTTGCTGGATCGGGTTGCTCTTGACCTACATGCAGTTGGAGTGTCTCGAAGTGAAGTTTCTTGTTGTTGCTCATAACTTGTTTCCTTTCTTTTTTAGTTTGTGTTTATATTGTTTTTTATTTTGTGTCGTTCTCTGTAACAGGTGATGGAATGTTATGCTGTCGCTTCATCCTGTTTGTCTGATTGATGATGCAAAGGTACGGCGAAATCTGCATACCCGAAATACCCTATATGGGGCATTCCGCATACCATATTTGTGGTATTCTTCAAAAACAGCCTATATAAATAAGGTAAAACCGCCTCACTCTGATGCAGGGGGAGGCGGTTTGGGGTGATTTTTCGTGTTATCTCTGTGACAAATATCAGCGTTTTGATGTCACGTCTTTCTCGTATTGTTGCACGCAGGCCATATACTCTTCACCTACGGGCACGTTGTTCTTCATGTTGAAATAGTCGAATACTGCACCGAAAGGCATTGATTTGGCTTCTTCCATCAGGGCAAGACGCTCGAAGTACTGGCCGTTGTCTTCATACTCACGGAGCAGGGCTTTGGGTTCAAGCAGTGCCTGGAGAATACATTTCTGTGTGGCGCGAGTGCCTACGATATAGGCGCCGATGCGATTGATGGAGGCATCGAAATAGTCGAGGCCGACGTGTGCACGGTCGAGCGCGTCTGAGCGAACCAGTTCTTTGAAGAGGTCGAGCGTCTGATCGTTCATGATGGTCACGTGGTCTGAATCCCAACGTACAGGACGGCTGACATGGAGCATCAGTTCGGGCACGTACATGAGAAGGGTCGATACAAAGTCGCTAACGTTCTCGGTCTGTTCGTAGTGACCGGTGTCGAGGGTGTACATCTGTTTGCGGGTAGCACAGTAGGCGGTATAGAAGTCGTGTGATCCTACAGTATATGATTCCAGTCCGATACCAAAGAGCTTGGCTTCGAAGCAGTTTTTCACTCCATCGAGTTTCTCTGCCATGATTTGGTCGAGCGAGTCAGCCAACAGTTCACGGTATTTCTTACGCTGTACAGGAACATCCTTGCTACCGTCATGAACCCAGATGTTCATGATGCAGGGGTCGCCCTGTGCCTTGCCCATGGCATCGGCAATACGGCGACAGCGCTTGGTGTGCTCTATCCAGAAGTCGCGAATGGCTTGGTCGGGGTTAGACAGCGAGAGACTGCCGCTCTTGGGATGTGAGAATGATGTGGAGTTGAAGTCGAGCTTCATATTGTTGGCTTTTGCCCAGTCTATCCAACTCTGGAAATGTTCTACACCGCATTGGTCACGGTCAACGAACTTTCCACCGAAGTCACCATAGATTTCATGGAGGTTGAGACGATGGTTTCCTGCTATCAGGGTTTTTACAAATTCGATGTCCTTTCTGACCTCGTCAATGTTTCGGGCTCTTCCTGGATAGTTTCCCGTGGTCTGTATGCCACCGCTCAAGGCATCGTTGCGCTCAAATCCCACTACATCGTCAGCTTGCCAGCAATGCAGTGAAATCTGTTGCTTTTCGAGCAGTGCAATAGCCTCGTCTGTATCTACACCGATGGCAGCGTAGCGCTCTTTCGCTACGGCATAAGCCTTTTCTATCAGATCTGTTTTCATTGTTTGTTAGTTTTGTTATTGTTGTTTTGTAATTTTCAAGAATTTCGAGTATGCGGGATCCCATGCGTCTTTGTCCTTAGGTTCGTAGCGTTGCATCTCGATGGAATGGGCTATGATGCGTCTCATCTCCCAGATATTGGTAACACCTCCTGTTGCTTGGGCTTGCATCATGATGTTGCCGATGGCTGTACCTTCCTGTGGTCCTGCTATGACGGGAATACCTATGGCATTGGCTGTCATCTGATTCAGATGCTTGTTGAGTGATCCTCCGCCGATGATGTGGAGCACGTGGATAGGACTTGTCGCAAAGTCTTTCAGCCATCCGAATACCTGTCGGTAGCGAAGTGCCAGAGAATCGAAGATACAACGGCAGATCTCTGCAGGGGTTTGCGGTATGGGCTGGTTGGTGTTGCGGCAATACTCCTGTATGGCTGTGGTCATACTTGAAGGGTTGGCAAACGAGGTGTCGTCGGGATTGATGAGCGAACGGAACGGCGTCTCTTTCATGGCCAATGCCTGCAGTTGGGCGTGCCCCATCTGTCTGACCTCTTCACCCCATTCCTTTCTGCAGCGTTCGTAGAGCCACATGCCACAGATGTTTTTGAGAAAACGTGTCGTATGTTCTATGCCGCCTTCATTGGTGAAGTTGTATGCCTGACTTTGTTCGTTGATGATGGCCTCTGGTGTTTCTATACCCATCAGACTCCAGGTACCGCTGGAAAGATAGGCAAAGTGCTTGTCAGTGGCAGGTACGGCTGCCACGGCACTGGCGGTATCATGTCCTGCTACTGCCACTACGGGGATGGATCCCAGTCCGGTGAGGTGCTGTACCTCTTCTGTCAGATGGCCTACGACGGTGCCTGGTTCTACGATGTCGCCAAACTGACTGCGCTGTAATGCCACACTTTCTAACAGTGCCGGGTCGAGGTCTCCAGTCCTTGGGTTCAACATTTGTGATGTCGATGCGATGGTACGTTCACAGATGTTTGTTCCTGTCAACATCCATGTTAGGGCATCTGGAATGAAGAGAATCTTTTTGGCATGACTTAGCGCTACATTGCCTTCCTGTCGCATGGCATAGAGTTGGAACAACGAGTTGAAATTCATGAATTGTGTTCCTGTTGTTTCATATACTTGTTGTCTGCTGCGCACTTGCTCCAAGTATTCCTCCATGCGTCCTATAGTATATGGATCGCGATAGGATAGGGGATTGCGCATGATGGCATCGTCTTCGCCCACGAGTACGAAATCCACACCCCATGTGTCGATGCCTATGCTGACGATGTTGAGTTGTCGTTTGGCAGCAGTTGTGAGTCCCTTGATGATTTCCTGATAAAGGGCGAAGATGTCCCAATAGACATGTCCGCCAGTGGTGATGAGCGGATTGTCGAAGCGTGTCAGTTCCTCTTGTTGTAGTTTGCCGTCGGCAATGGCACCGATGATGGTGCGGCCGCTTGTTGCTCCGAGGTCAACGGCAAAGTGGTATTGTTGTTGCATTGTCTTTGGTTTCTTGAGTCAGTAGATGATATGACGGTTTTCTTAAAAGAAAGACGGATGACCGCTGCTTCTGTCATAGGTCATCCGTTGTTTTTTGTTAGAATGTCATGGGTTTCCCGTCAAATGTGAAATCATCAAGGATATATTTGTCGGATGGCTTCACATCGAACATATCTGGTGTTTCTACCTTTATGCGTTGTATGGAGATGTTGTTGCATCGGGATGGAGGCAGATCACGGTCTCCTTTTTGGAAGAACTGTGTCCATGGGTGGATGAATAGGAAACGACGGCAATAGCCCGTAATGTCTTCTACCGTCACATATTCATAGTGCTGAGGGGTGTCGAGTCGCATCTTGAGCCACAGCACGCGGTTGGCATTGTCGGTATGGCAACGGCGCAGTATGATGTTGCGGTCGTGGAGAGATTCTGATCCCAGCGTCAGACATCCATGAACAGTACCATAGTGGCAGTCTTCTATAAGAATGCGTTCACATGGACCGTTGGTGGAGTCACGGTCGGCCCATGTTCCCTTTCCGCCTTTCAATACCACGGCATCGTCACACACATTCATATAGCAACCGCTAACTAATATATCGGTGCAGGCATCAATGTCAATGGCGTCTGAACTGGGGGCACCGCGTTTCGGATCTGGAGGATAGATGCCACTTGTAGGAGCATAGATATAACAATCGAGGTAGCGCACGTGGTCGCTTTTGTAGATATGGTTGGTCCAAAAAGGACTATTGATCAGTCGCACATCCTGTATGGTAACGTTGCGGCAGTTGGATAGATAGGTCAGTCGTGGGCGTTGCTCATCCTTGTTGGTGCATTTGGCATTCCATGAACGACGTGTCCAGAATGCCTGCCAGTAGCGCAGACCATTACCGTCGATAGTGCCGTTTCCTGTGATAGTGAAACCGTCGAGTCCGTCAGCATTGATGAGGGCAGGGAAGTATTTGCAGGTTTCTCCTTCTATGCGGGTGGTCAGTACAGGGAAATCGATGATGTTGTCTGAACCTTTCAACTTTCCTCCTTGTTTTATATGCAGATGTGTGCCTTGACGGAAAAAAAGTGCGCCGGTGAGGAATGTGCCCTCAGGTACAACTACCACACCGCCTCCTTCCTTGGCGGCCTTGTCTATGACCTTTTGCAAGGCTGTTGTTTGTACGATAGTACTGTCGTTGTTCACGCCGTAGTCAGTAACCATATACTGTCTGCCGAGTGTTTCCGGATTGATCTTTGTTTTGTTTGTAAACCATGCGTCCATGACTGTTCCGTCAGGCCATGTGGCTGGCGTGGCTTTCTTTTTGGCTTCAACCGTTATGGTGGTCAGAAACAGCGTGACCATGATGATGCACTTAAAGACACCGGATGGGTAAATGTTTTTCTTGTTTGTCATTTTGTTTATATAGTTTGTTTTAGTAGATAATCTATTACATCCTTAGGGGGAATCTTGTGATGTGTTTGCAAAAATAAGCAATTCTTTTGAAACAACCAAGCGAAAGGCTACCTTTTCTATTTCGTTTTTGTTTCCTTGTGTCATGATATCCTGTCAATTTGTAGGACGTGTGAGATAGATTTTGTATCTTTGCACGTCGAAGGATATGAAAGAAATGCCAAAATTATGAAATATAAGGTATATAGTCAGAAAAAATGGGAACGAAAGGTAGGGCAAAACCATACAGCAGTAAAAACCATAGGTCCGGATACTGCTTCATCGTTCTATCTGCTGCTAGAAAAGGCATGCACTACTGCTGACCCCGTCAATGTCAGATATGATATGGTCAGAGATGTGTTTCGACGTGTTGTGGAACAGGGCATTGCTGACTGCCGCATCGCCTTTGTGGGAGCATTTGCAAAATTAGACTATTGTATCAAGGAATATCAGATACCATATCGGGTGGCATCGCTCATACAGTTGACGCGAAAAGAACTCTTCCCTGAATATAACAGAAAGGGCATTCTTACGGAGTCGAAGCTGGCAGAGGCTTTTCCTCATAACCTCAAGGCTACTGCATTGTTGGTCTATCATATCTGTGGAAAGGAACCGTTGCCGGAATCGTTAAAGCGGTATTTCCCCATTGCTGACAGAAATACCACTTGGGGAAAATTCGATGAGCGTGTCATGCGAGTAGTTGTCGAACGGTGGGACGATGATTATATCTGGGCAACGGAAGAGATGAACAACAGTACGCTTAAGATTTGCTATGGTAAAGACAATAGAATATTGACGCGTGAGGGAAAGTTTGATTGGGGCTATTTGAAAGATGCTTTATGGGATGGAGCACAGCTCAACCTGGTGCGTCTCCGTAAGGACGATAGGGGTGAAATATATTATCCCGAATTGATAATCCTAGAACCTGACTATCTGGTCAATATCACCAATATTGCCAACTGTTTCACCACTTATGCAGAGTCGGCTGTCGTCAACCTCATCAATAAAATAAAGCCACAGTCTAATACACTTGCCATCCATCTCGGCCTTCTGGCTGGTCGTATGCTTGACGATACCATTCATGGTCGCCATGTGTCTGTTGATGAGAGTGTCCGTGAGTTCGTTAAAGATAATGTGTTGGCGCTGATAGCCTGTAGCGAGGTTAGGCAGGGTTTCGCACAGTTTAAAAATGATGCTGCCGTGCAACAGCGGAATATCGATAAACTCATTGGGCATGATTTGCCTCAGGCTATTGGTGAATATAACAGTAATGATGTCATGCTCGAACCGACTTTCTTCAGCGATGTGCTCGGCATACAAGGTCGTTTCGACCTGCTCTATGAAAAGGAAGGGGCATATACCATTATAGAGCAGAAATCAGGAAAAGGCGAGTTTGTTGGCTATAATACTCCTGGTTATGATCCCGATGTGCCACGAGCTCGTGAATGCCATGCTGTACAGATTATCCTGTATCGTGCACTTTTTCAGTATCAGTTCAATAAATATGCCGAACAACTCAAACATCTGATGCTGCTCTATTCCAAGTATGAAAAAGGTCTGCTCATGGTACCGCAAAGTCCCGAACTGCTGTTGCGTGCCATTAAGATACGTAATATGATCGCATGGTCGGAAATTATGTATGCCCAAGAAGGTATGGATATCCTAACCCAACTCACCCCCGATAAGCTAAACAGTAAAAAGTCGACTACAGGATTGTGGGAGAGATATACACGGCAAGAACTATCGGACTTGCTTGATCCCATCGGACGGGCTACAGATCTTGAACGTGCTTACTATCTTCGATTCATGCGATTTATCGAGAATGAGACTCTCCTCTCAAAAGTGGGTAACCGAGAAAAGGAGGACTCTGGGTTTGCCAATATCTGGCATGCCACTCTTGAAGATAAAAAGGCGGCAGGAAATATTTTTGATAGTCTCAGTATCGATAGTATGGAGAGTAATCAAATGGGTGTTTGTAGTGTCACTTTCAAGTTCAACGACACGGAGTCGGCTGATGCAACCAATTTCCGTGTGGGCGATATCGTTATCCTCTATCGTTATGAGAAAGAACAGGTGCCTGATGCCTGCCAGCAGATGATTATTAGGGCGAACATCGAGGATATTGGTGAGCAACAGATACGTCTTCGACTTCGTTATGCCCAGAATGCCAGAATCTTTGATGACCATCAAGATGATTGGTGGGCGATAGAACATGATATGTTTGAATCATCTTCCAATGCATTATATAGCGGTATGCATAGTTTTCTTTCTGCGACCAAAAGTCGGCGTGATCTGATTCTATTACAACGCGATCCTAAGATTGATACTTCGTGTGTGTTGAAAGGCAACTATGGTAACTTCAATACCTTGACTCTTCGTGCAAAGCAAGCACGCGACCTCTTCTTGATTATCGGACCGCCAGGAACTGGAAAAACTTCCTATGGACTCGTCAATCTCCTCAAGGAAGAATTGTTGGAAGAAGGTACCAGCGTGCTGTTGTTGTCATATACCAATAGAGCGGTTGATGAGATATGCAGCAAACTGGTGGAAATACGTGAAGAGGATGCTGATTTCGATTTTATACGTATTGGTAGTGAACTCTCTTGCGCCAAAGAGTATTGTGATTATCTGCTCAGCAATAAAGTCAAGGAGAAAACAGGGAATGCTGTCAAACGGTTGATAGATACTACAAGGGTGTTCTGTGGTACAACAGCGGCATTTAACGCCAGTCTGTCTATCTTCTCTCTCAAACATTTCTCGCTGGCCATTATCGACGAATCGTCACAGATCCTCGAACCACATCTCATCGGATTGCTAAGTGCACATGATGGTCCTAAGGAAGCTATAGATCGCATCGTAATGATTGGTGACCACAAACAGTTGCCCGCTGTTGTGCAACAATCGGAAAGAGAGTCGGCTGTCAGCGAAACCATACTTCATGATATTCATCTCACAGACTGTCGTAATTCGTTGTTTGAACGCTTGCTGGCTCATTTCAAAACTGCAGATGGCTATGATTCACGATTCGTCTATATGCTTACCAAACAGGGACGTATGCATCGGGATATTGCCGATTTTCCAAACCATGCCTTCTATGGTGACAAACTCGATGTAGTGCCGCTCGGCCATCAGTTGTTGCCACAGCTCCAAGTGAACTCCGATAATGGTATTGTCAAGATGTTGGCAACACATCGTATCGCTTTCGTGGCAGCAGAACGTCCACGTCTGTCTCCATCGGTAAAAACAAATGCTATTGAGGCACGGATGATTGCTGCAACAGTTTTTCAGATCTATAAACTGACGGAACATTCGTTTTCTACAGAAGCGACTGTTGGCGTCATCGTACCCTATAGAAACCAAATTTCAACTGTGCGTAATGCAATCGATCAGTACGGTATCTCCGTCCTTCACGATATTACCATCGATACGGTGGAACGTTATCAAGGTAGTCAACGCGATTATATCGTTTATGGTTTTACTGTTCATCAGCCCTATCAACTCAACTTCTTGACCAATAATGTTTTTGAAGAGGAAGGCGTGATTATCGACCGCAAGCTCAATGTGGCTATGACTCGTGCTCGGTTGAATCTGATTATGGTTGGCAATCCTGCTTTGCTCAGCATGAACCATACCTTCAGTCAGTTGATGGAGTATGTGCGTGGAAAAGGTGGTTATATTGATGTGAAACCAAATGACTATTGTCTGGGACGTTTCCAAATATAAAAATGATTTCTGTTTTATAGGCCTTTCTGTAGATGTGGGCTTAAAGATTGGAAATAAAGAAAACGGCTGCCATCCGATATGGAGGCAGCCGTTGTTGATTTTATTTAGGAAATGTTACTTTCGTATTATGCCCATGGATTCTCTGTGGGATAAGGCAGAGACTTAGGCTGGTTGTAAGCGATATCTTTCACGCCGAGATACTTGAATACCTCGAAGAGGGTCTTGCCAACGTGGTCGAAGGCAACGGCTCCGTGGTGAGGATAACCCTTCTGGATGAGGACGTGACGATAGAAACGACCCATTTCGCGAATACCGAAGATACCGATACCACCGAATGAACGTGTGGGAACGTCAAGTACTTCACCTTCTGCAATGTAGCTGCGAAGGTTGCCCTCTGAGTCGCACTGCAGACGATAGAATGTGATGGGGCTTGCAGCGATGTCGCCTTCCAGGGTACCACGTGTGAAGTCGGGTTTGCCACCGTTCTCCAACAGACGGTTCTGGATGAGCTGGAACTTGATGGCGCGGTTTGCACACATCTTGCACTGAGGAGTGTTACCACAGTGGAAGCCCATGAAGGTATCGGTCAGTTTGTAGTCGTATTTCTTCACGATGTCCTCGTCGTAGATGTACTGAGGTACAGAATTGTTGATGTCGAGCAGAGTAACGGTATCGTCAGAAGCACACATACCAATGTACTCAGAGAGTGCACCATAGATGTCAACCTCACATGCTACGGGAATACCACGGCTGGCGAGACGGCTGTTGACATAGCAAGGCTCGAAACCGAACTGGCTTGGGAATGCAGGCCAGCACTTGTCGGCAAATGCAACATACTTGCGTGAACCCTTGTGAGCTTCAGCCCAATCGAGCAGAGTCAACTCGAACTGTGCCATACGACGGCTGAGGTCTGCATAGTAGCGGCCTTCACCCATTTCCTTAGCCATATCCTCGCAAACGGCATCGATGCGTGGGTCGTTCTCATGCTCCTTATAGGCAACGAGCAGGTCGAGCTCAGAGTTCTCTTCAATCTCAACACCCAGTTCGTAGAGACCCTTGATAGGAGCGTTGCAGGCGAAGAAGTCCTGAGGACGTGGACCGAAGGTGATAATCTTCAAACCCTTCAAACCAATGATGGTACGAGCAACGGGAACGAAGTCAGCCATCATCTTGGCAACTTCTTCTGCAGTACCTACAGGATACTCAGGGATATAGCCCTTCAAGTGGCGCATGCCGAGGTTGTAAGAGCAGTTGAGCATACCGCAGTAAGCATCACCACGGCCATTGATCATGTCGCCGTCGCCTTCTGCTGCTGCGACAAACATGCAAGGACCGTCGAAGTTCTTAGCAATCAAAGTTTCAGGAGTCTCAGGACCGAAGTTGCCGAGGAATACAACCAATGCGTTGCAACCTGCAGTTTTTACTTCTTCAATGGCCTTGAGCATATCTTGTTCGTTCTCTACTGTTGTCTGGCAGTTGAAAACTTCGCCTTTGTAGGCTTTAACGATGTTCTCACGACGCTGTGTTGACAGCGCAATGGGGAAACAGTCACGGCTAACGGCTACGATGCCGAGCTTGACTTGAGGAATGTTGTTACTTGTCATAATGAATTTGTTGTTTAGTACTAATATTGTTTTTTTGTTTTATGGTTACAAAAGTACACAATTATTTGATAATACAATGCATTTTAAGATATTTTATAGATAAAATAAATGCAATTCCCATGAGTATGTAAATAAATAGTGTCAAAATCACACTAAAAGGCTCAAAATTGAGGTGGCTGTATGGTATTTCTGTAACTAATTGAAGTAGGTGATTCATGGTTTTTACCACGAACGAAAGGACCATGACAAATAGGTCGGATAGCCACGGAAACCATATTGTTGTCAGGGCGAGGATGGTGAGGATAATGGTTAGGGTGGCAAGGGGTATAAGAAAGAAGTTTGCCAACAAGGCGCAGGGGTTGAAAACTCCGAAGTGATAAGCCACTAAAGGGGCCGTTCCTATTTGTGCTGCAAGGGATACAAGAGTTATGCCCCATATCCATTTGACTATCCGATGGTTCATGAGCCATTCGATGGGGATGGCTTTTCGAAAAAGACTGTTTCCTAATAGTATTGTGCATACGGCAACGTAGGAGAGTTGGAAGCTGACGTCGTATAATGCTAATGGATTGATTATTAGCATGACAATGGCTGTGAATGATAATGTGTTGATAGGGGCAGAGTCACGATAGCCAACAGAAAGCAAGGCATAGACAGATATCATGAATGCCGAACGTGTGACACTTGGCGATAGTCCTACCAGTAAGGCATAGGCCCATAATGTGGTCACGATGATGGCTTGGGAAATGAGTTCTGCTTTTCGCCAGTTCATCAAAAGGTTGATGATGAAGAAAATGATGGTTAGGTGCATGCCGCTCAATGCGAGGATATGGGAGGCTCCAGCCTGAGTATAGGTGGTTTTGACGGTAGGAGAGAGGTCGGAGCGGTCGCCTAATGTCATGGCTTTGATGACTCCTTCTGTTGCTTTGTCCAGTTTCCATTCTTGGATATGATTGAGCAGGACGCTGCGATAGGTCATGAAGCGCAGCCGTAGGCGTTCGATGCGTGAGAGGTGGCTGATATCCACAATTCCCCAGTCCCAATCAAAGGGGCGTACGTATGCTTCGCCTGTGAATCCTCTGCTTGCCATAAATCGTTGATAGTCGAAGGTGCTGTGGTTTTGGTTTTTAGAATGATTTTGTTGTTTCAAATGATCAGAAGCGATCTTGTTAGAGTTTTGACGTGTTGTGGAATGGTGTAAATTGGATGTTTTGTTTCTAATCTCATGGATGTGTGTTGTCAGAATCAGTCCGTCGCCAACGGATATTTCTTGGCTGTCGTTGCTTTTGGCAATATGGCAACGTACCTTTTGTCGGGAGTTTGCCAGCAATACATCAACCGTCATGGTCTTTGTTTTCTCTATCGGTTCGTCAATTACTACAGCTTGCCATTCTGCAGGATATTCCGGCCAACAGACTTTCATGTTGTTTTCTTGGTATTGTCGTATGATGCAACCGAACAGCGTTACACATATTAATATAGTAGTGGTCTGCCAACGGGGATGATAACGGAGGAAGAGTGTTATGATAAGTGTTCCCGCCATTGCGGCGAAAACCACTATTGGGGCTTTTATCCACTCGCCTATGACGATGCCGACAATCAAAGCAATGGCTACGGGGAGTAATGGTGCTTCTATTCTCAACATTATGTAGCCGTTGTTTTTGAGTTTTGTAGTTAGAAGTCGCTATTCTCTTTCAGAGGCAAATAGTGGCAAGTTCATGACTTTCTCCACGATAGGTGCCATGTCGTAGTATTTGTATTCTGCCAAACGACCACCGAACATCACGTTGGCTTCTTGTTTTGCCAGCGTTTCGTATTGTAGGTAAACAGCAGTATTTGCTTGGTCGTTGATGGGGTAGTAGGGCTCCATATCATCTTTCCATTCTGTGGAATACTCTTTGGAAATAACTGTTTTGGGCAGGTCATATACGGCCTGTCCGAACATCTCGAAGTGCTTATGCTCAATAATTCGGGTGTATGGTACGTCGCGTTCGGTATAGTTTATTACGGCATTACCTTGGTGGTTGGGAGTGTCTAAGGTCTGATGTTCAAACCGTACGGTACGGTAGTTGAGCTTTCCGAATCGGAAGTCGTAGAATTCATCGATTCTTCCGGTAAAGAGAATTTTGTCCGCTTGCGCTTCCCAATATTCGCGATTTTCAAAGAAGTCTGCGTTGACTTGGGTGTCGATGCCTTCAAGCAGACCGTCAATCAGTTTGTTGTATCCTCCGATGGGGATACCTTGGTATTTGTCGTTGAAATAATTGTTGTCGTAGGTCAGTCGGATAGGTAGGCGTTTGATGATAAATGCAGGCAGTTCTGTACATTTTCTACCCCATTGTTTCTCTGTATATCCTTTGATGAGTTTCTCATAGATGTCTCGGCCTACAAGCAATTGTGCCTGTTCTTCCAGATTACGAGGTTCTGTCACTCCGTCGGCTTTCATCTTTTCAACGGCTTGCTGTTTCTGCTCGTCGATAATATTTAAAGCCTCTTCAGGTGTGTTGATTCCCCACATTTCGTGGAAGGTATTCATATTGAAAGGTAGGTTGTAGAGCTTGCCTTGGTAGTTGGCAATAGGTGAATTGGTGTATCTGTTGAATTCTACAAATGAGTTGACGAAATCCCATACCTTTTTGTTGGATGTATGGAAGATATGTGCTCCATATTTGTGGACATTGATGCCTTCTATATTTTCGCAATAGACGTTTCCACCCAGTTGTGGGCGTTTATCAATCACAAGGCAACGTTTTCCTTGTTGTTGGGCAAAGTATGCGAAGGTGCACCCATATAGTCCAGCTCCCACAATGAGGTAATCGTATTTCTTCATGCTCTAAGTTTTTGTATTGATACTGCAAATTTACATGTTCTTCTCCGAAATTCCAAACAATTGTCGGATGAATTGTTATCTTGTGGCGTTTTTTGTTTCAAATCCAAAGTGCGGTTAGTGCTTGTCGTCCAAAGGATTGCTCTCTATATGTCTTCGGGATGTGTTCGGGATGCGTTCGGGATGCATTCGAGTTATGACTGACCTTTTTATGTGCGTAGTTCTTCCCAAGTAAGTCCCATGTGAGTCCCAAGTGAGTTCTAAAAAAATGCTTATTGATGGGAGACAGGTGGGAGCGACTTCCAGTCTGCAACGTTTTAGACTCTTTGTACAAGTTGACGGTTGCTTGCTGGAAGTGTTGCTGTAAACGAAAAATAGTGCTGTTTTTTTAGCCTTTTATGCTATCATTCAACAGTCTGTGTCTTGCCATGAGGCATGCTCCTGTAATGCCGGCAAGTCCTTTTAGACTTGAAGTCACAATCTGCGAATCTTCATTTACAATATTGAGAGAGAATTTCTTGATGCCCATTCTTGCAGGGAGGGTGAGGTAGTCGCCCGTTGCCGACATTTCGCCGCCGATGACCAGCATTTCAGGATTGAAGATGTTGATGACACCAGCCAATTGCTTGCCAAGTTCGTCAGCGATGTTCTGTAACGTTGCAAGGCTGAGCACATCTTCTTTGTCGATGGCGTCCAGTAGGTCCTTAAGTGTGAGTTCCTCTTTTTGGTTGAGCACTTTATCCGATAGAATAGAGGTCTTGCCATTTAAGATTTTTTCTGTCAGTTTTCTCTTGAGTGCCCTTCCTGAAACTTCTGTTTCTATGCAACCAATCTTTCCGCAATGGCAGATGATATTATTATTATAGGCTGTCATGTGGCCAAATTCGCCAGAATATCCCGACTTTCCGTAGTAGAGCTTTCCGTCAATAATAATGCCGATGGCTAAGCCCCAACATACGTTGGCAAAAATGACATTCTTCAGTCCTTTGCTTCGTCCCTTGATAAACTCAGCAAATGTCATGCTTCTTGTGTCGTTTTCGATGCAGACGGGAATCTGAATGAGTTTTGTGAGTTTACTGGTCAGCGACTCCTCAAGGAAGGTAAACATGTTGTAGGCATTTCCCTCAAAAGGATTCACACGCTCTGCAATATTCACGCAAATTTGGAGGATTTCTTCTTTGGCGAAAGGAAGTGTGGCAATGAAATCGTTGATAATTTTTGCCACTTGCTCCAGATTCTCTGTAGTATTTTCGTATGTATAAGGAACTCTTACCTTTTCTGTAATCAGATTGCCGCAGAAATCGCTTGCAGCAAGAGCAAGACAGTCCATTTCAGGGTTTACACCAACAAAATAGCCTGCGTTAGGAACAAGATCATAAGCCATAGGAATGCGACCGGAAGAGATGTCTTTTTTTCCGACCTCTCTTACGAGTCCTGCTTTGATGAGTTCGTTGATGGCGCTTGTCGCAGTAGGCAGACTAACGCCAACAGCCTTTGACATTTCTGGAATAGTAAAAGTACCTTGTGATACAAACTGTTCCAAGATTCGACCCTGAACTGATGATTTTTTATTTATGTTCCTAATGTGTTTTAGTAACTCGTCCCTCATATATAAAATTTTTGCTTATACAAAAGTACTCTATTTTGTGTCCCTTTGCAATAGTTTGAGAGTTAATAAAGTTTAATATTGTGAAAAATGCCTCATATTTTGTGTTTTTAAGTATAATGTCGGCAATCAAAGCTCTTCATGTTTCTATGTGGATGGATAACAGCCTCTCTATTCATTTAAGATTATCAACACAGATCATGTCTTTCACTGGAATGAAGTATTGGTACAGCTCTATGAAATAGAAATCATACCTGTTGGCGGAATTAAGTATGCACTAAATTAATTCCGCCCACAGGTTATGTATTCTTATCGTCAAGCGGAATTACGCCCTATTTCCGTGATGGGAAGTAATCTCCATTAATAATCCATTCTGAGACACGATATGATGTAGCATCTACAGAACTCTTATAATGAGGATTCAGGAGTGTATGTCCAAGTCCTTTCCATTTGCTATCAATATTCAGTATATCAAGAAGAGTAGTAAAGACATCAATTTGATGGAAATCTTTGCCCCATGCAGATTGTTTGTCGATATCCCCATTTACAATAAATAAAGGCGTGCGATCTGATAGCTTTCCTTGCATTTTCAGCATATCAACATGTGCATAATGATCAGATGCGATGACAATTAGCGACTGATGGTATAGTCCTTTTTGTTTGATAGTATCGAAGAATTTCCTTAGCTGACAGTCCGTATAATGGCAAGTGTTCAAATAATTTTTGTATTCAACAGGTAGTGTTTTATTTCCTGCAAGATAATCTTCCCCATGATATTTGTCATAGGGACTATGCGTTGACAAGCTCAATATCAAAGAGAAAAATGGCACATCATTCTTATTTAATGATTTCGAAACGAAGTCGAAAATCATCTCATCGTCAACATCGCCGTCTTTGCCGTCTTTGATGTCTTCAATAGAATATGAATAATCTATTCCATAGACATGGTTCATGTGTGCCTGTTGCCAAAGATTCGGAGAAGTGGGAAAGTAAATCTCTGTACGGCAATTTTTCCATGTCTTTTGAAGAAGTTTTGGAAGTGAAGGCAGAGCTTTGTCTTTTATTTGCCCGATAGTCATCTGGGTTTTGAGAGGAAGGATTCCGTTCATATATATGAATTGGCCATCACCTGATTCGCCACATCCTATATCAGATTTCATATAACCATTATAGAAGACATTCTCCTCTCTCTTTAGCTGATTGAGAAAAGGTGTTATCTCTTTTCCATCAACCACTAATCCTATCGGTTCTGACAAGAAAGATTCAAGCAAGACAAAAATGACATTACGTATTTCAGGATTACGTGGATGATGGGTCGTGCGTAGAGAATAGTCGGTTGCAACATCATTTATCTCTTTTTTCTCTTCGGAAGTCAAATTAGTGGTCTTCAGCAAATCATATATTTCAAAACATGCTACGCGTAAAGATCCCGTCTGGAAATGAGCCAAATTGGGAGTCCCCCCACAACTGGAGTCATAGAGCAATTCTTTTATACGAAAAAAATACAGGTCGCTGTTGTTTCGATAACGGGGGTGAGCAAAATGATATGCGGAATATGCCACAATAGAAATGACGACAGACATAAGAGGTATCACGATAAGACGGGCCATTACTTTTATATCAATTCGTCTGTCTGTAGTCTTTTTGTATATGAGGAAAAAGCAAATAGATGTAAATATGAAATAGGAATCATACCAATGGAATCCAGACAAAATACTGTTAATGACGAGACTGTTGCCTAGCCCAGATGTCTCTTGAATGACAGACAATGGCAGGTATTGAAAGAAAAAGCGACCATAAACAACGTTGACAAATGCCCAAGCCAACGTAACAACTTGAATCATGAGCAAAGCCAACTTCATATTTCGTTTTACGACCAGAAGACATAAAAGAAACATGACAGAAACGTCAAAAGTGATGGCACAGAGATTGATAACTTTCGAATAAAGCCATGTCCATTCTATAAAATTGTTTACGTAAAAATAATAATGCATGAACAACAGGTTCATAAAAGGGAAAAACATCAGTAGTAATTCCTTCTTATAGTCATGCCGGATTATATTTATGAGGCCTTTTCTCATATCACTTAAATTGACTTTAAATTTCACAGCACATTAGTTTTCAACCTTAATTCCGCAACACTATTATAAATTAAACTTTTTAAGTACCTGAGCAACA
>OQVT01000164.1_pt1 | contig 29786 bp, 30 predicted proteins | sample 1691561 | NCBI WGS metagenome assembly OQVT01 (sample SAMN03418260, study PRJEB22391) | human gut metagenome | biome: human-gut; feature: organic feature; material: feces | host: Homo sapiens | place: Tanzania | collected 2013-01 | reverse complement strand
TCCTGCAGCCACTCCTGCCGCAGCAATCAGTACAAGAAGATACAGGAATATCTGATTGTCGTCTCCGGTTTTAACCTGTGTACTGCTATCCGACGTTGTTGCTGCCGGTGTCTGTACCAAAGATGCGCCCGGCAATGTTGTAACAACATTACTTCCGGCGGTTAATGTAGTTCCATTATTATTTTCATTTGGCGTGCTTCCACCTGGTGTATTTTCCGGATTATTTCCGCCGCCCGGGTTTGACGGGTTTAAGCTGTTGGAAGAAGGAAGTCCTTTTTCTACTACAATCTGTGTTGCAGAAGATGCATAATAATTGCGTGTTTCCCGATAACGTACCAGATAAGTTCCGTCGGCAAGTCCGGTCAATTCATTTTCTGTAATTGCGGTATAGGCAGTTCCATCAATACTGTATTCCATCTCCGCATTCACGCCACGAATCTTTCCATCATTTTTGCCATCAATGGTTTCTGCTACTGCGGTAAGTCCTGTTGGTGCTCCACGATGTGCTTTGGTAATGCTGGTACAAGGCACACGTAAGATCCCTGTACAATATGCAAAACGTATCCAAGGTAATAAACAGTATGGTGGTGTGCGTCAGTACATTCCTCTCAAAGTGAATGCGGCTAACGTAATGCCTATCATCTTTGCTCAAGCAATTATGTTTATTCCTATCGCTATCGCCGGTTTCCGTGCTGACGGCAGCAATGCGTTTGTAAGAGCATTTATGGATAACAACGGCTTTTGGTACAATCTCGTTTTTGCTATCCTTATCATCGCTTTTACCTATTTCTACACCGCTATTATTATCAATCCTGTTCAGATGGCAGAGAACCTGAAACTGAACAACGGATTTATTCCTGGTGTAAAACCTGGTAAGAAGACGGCAGAGTATATCGATACAATTATGTCGCGTATCACCTTCCCGGGATCTGTTCTCCTTGCCATCATCGCAGTTTTGCCTGCTTTTGCTCGCCTGTTCGGCGTGAGCATGGGCTTTGCACAATTCTTTGGCGGTACATCGTTGCTGATTATGGTGGGTGTTATTCTTGATACCCTTCAGCAAATCGAGAGCCACCTGCTTATGCGCCACTACGACGGATTCTTTGAGTCCGGTATGCGTATAAAAGGTCGTTCGGGAGCAATGGCTTACTAATTTGATTTGGACTATTTAGGTAATCTTTTAAGATGATTTTCCTTAAGACGGATGAAGAAGTAGAACTCATGCGAGAGAGCAACATCTTGCTGGGAAAGACCTATGCCGAAGTGGCAAAGGCTATCCGGCCGGGTGTTTCTACTGCTCAATTGGACAAGATAGCCTACGAGTTTATTATGGATAATGGCGGTGTCCCCGCTTGTCTTGGCTACGAAGGCTATCCCGCTACTCTTTGTACTTCGGTCAATGAACAGGTTGTACATGGTATTCCTTCAGAAAAACAGATCCTCCAAGATGGAGATATCGTTTCTGTGGATTCAGTAGTATCTTTGAAGGGATATTGTTCGGATAGTGCTTACTCCTTTCCAGTGGGAGACGTCGCTCCGGAAACGTTACAACTGATGCGCACTACCAAGGAAGCACTTTATCTCGGTATCGGTCAGGCCGTTACAGGACACCGGCTCGGAGATATTGGTGCTACAATTCAGGAGCATTGCGAACATGCAGGGTATTCTGTGGTTCGTGAGTTCGTGGGGCATGGTATAGGGCGCGAGATGCACGAGGAACCGGAAGTGTGCAACTATGGACGTCGTGGCAATGGTATCGTACTCAAGTCGGGGATGACTTTGGCTATTGAGCCTATGATTTGTCTCGGACGCCGTAATATCATTATTGAAGAAGATGGTTGGACGGCACGTACGGCTGACCGCAAGCCGGCGGCACACTACGAGTTATCGGTTTGTGTGCGCAACGGCAAAGCGGACATCCTCTCTACGTTTGACTATATTAAGGAGGTCTTGGGAGACCGTTTTATTTAATCACTATTTAATCCAACGTTTTAGTATGGCAAAGCAAGATGCTATCGAAGTGGACGGCGTTATTACCGAGGCTCTCTCGAATGCGATGTTCCGCGTTCAACTCGAAAATGGTCCGCTTATTACGGCACATATCTCTGGCAAGATGCGTATGCACTACATCAAGATACTTGCAGGAGACCGTGTAAAAGTGGAAATGAGTCCTTATGATTTAACCAAAGGACGTATTTCGTTCCGTTATAAATAAAACTACAAAACTCTACAACAATGAAAGTTAGAGCATCTATCAAGAAGCGCAATGCTGACTGCAAGATTGTACGTCGCAAAGGCCACTTGTATGTAATTAACAAGAAAGACCCGAAGATGAAGATGCGTCAAGGATAAGCGCAGTCGGAATCCATAGGTCAAAGAACATCAGTTCTCTAAATTAAGAAACAATTAAAAACAAATTTATCCTTTAGTTTAAAATTATGGCTATAAGAATTGTCGGTGTAGATCTGCCGCAGAACAAATGCGGTGAAGTCGGTTTGACTTACATCTACGGAATAGGTCGTTCAAGCGCAAAGAAAATCCTGGCAGAGGCAGGCGTAGACCCAAGCATCAAGGTGCAGGATTGGACGGATGACCAAGCAGCTAAAATCCGTGAGATCATCGGTGCTAAGTACAAAGTAGAAGGTGATCTTCGTTCGGAAACTCAACTCAACATCAAACGTTTGATGGATATCGGTTGTTACCGTGGAGTTCGTCATCGTCTCGGTTTGCCTGTTCGTGGTCAATCGACGAAGAACAACGCTCGTACGCGCAAAGGTAAAAAGAAAACCGTTGCTAATAAGAAGAAGGCTACGAAGTAATCTTCTGTTTGGATTAGCAAGTTAAATCAACACATAATATCTATCAAATTATGGCAAAGAAAGCAATTGCAGCTAAGAAGCGCGTTGTAAAGATTGACGGTGTCGGTCAACTGCACGTGATGTCTTCTTTCAACAATGTTATCGTTACTATTGCTAATGCGGATGGTCAGGTTATTTCGTGGTCGTCGGCAGGCAAGATGGGCTTCCGTGGCTCCAAAAAGAATACTCCTTATGCAGCACAGATGGCTGCACAAGATTGCGGCAAAGTCGCTTTCGACTTGGGACTCCGCAAAGTGAAAGCATACGTTAAAGGTCCGGGACAAGGGCGTGAGTCCGCAATCCGTGCTTGCGTAGCAGCAGGTATTGAGGTTACTGAGATTATCGACGTTACTCCTATGCCACACAACGGCTGTCGTCCTCCAAAACGTCGCCGTGTTTAATCATTAAGTATGATTCTTCAGGCACGAACCGATTTTACTCGCAATGAGTTCCCGCTCAATCTGGTGATAAAAACGGTTGCGTAGTAAAGTCAGACGAGTGATGATAAAAAGCGTTTCGTTGTCGGAAGAACACTAACCCTTTTAACTTACAAAAAATTATGGCAAGATATACAGGTCCAAAATCACGTATCGCACGTCGTTTCGGTGAACCAATCTTCGGTCCGGATAAAGTGTTGGATAAACGCAACTATGCTCCGGGACAACACGGCGTTAACCGTCGTAAAAAGAATTCTGAGTATGGTACTCAGTTAGCAGAGAAACAGAAAGCAAAATACACCTATGGTGTGCTTGAGCGTCAGTTCCGCCTTTTGTTTGCACAAGCACAGCGTGCAAAAGGTATTACGGGTGAGATTCTGATCCAACTCCTCGAGAGCCGTTTGGATAACATCGTTTATCGTCTCGGTATCGCTCCTACTCGTGCTGCTGCACGCCAAATGGTAAGCCACCGCCATATCACTGTTGATGGCAAAGTGGTGAACATCCCTTCGTATCAGGTAAAACCCGGTCAAGTAGTGGCTGTCCGCGAAAAGGCTAAGTCTCTTGAGGTTATTGCTGCTTCTCTCGAAGGCTTCAATCATAGCAAATATAGTTGGTTGGAGTGGAACGAGGCTGACAAGGCAGGTAAGTATCTCAACGTTCCGCAACGTGAGGAGATTCCTGAGAATATCAAGGAGCAGTTAATCGTCGAGTTGTACTCTAAACAATAAACTTTAAATTCATGGCAATATTAGATTTCATCAAACCTGATAAGGTGATAATGTTGGATTCGAGTGCGACGAAAGGTACTTTCGAATTTCGTCCTCTCGAACCGGGGTATGGTATTACGATAGGCAATGCTATCCGCCGCGTGCTGCTTGGCTCGCTGGAAGGATACGCTATCTGCGCTGTCAAGATCAGCGGTATTGATCATGAATTTGCTACTATCCCCGGTGTCATCACAGATGTAACTAATCTCATTCTCAACCTCAAACAGGTTCGCTTCATCCGCAAGGAAGGCTCTGAGGCCAATGGTGAAACCGTTAAACTGCACGTCTCGAATGCAAAAGCATTCTTGGCGGGTGAGTTGAACTCGGCTCTCCAAAACTTCGAAGTCCTCAATCCCGAACTCCAACTCGCGGAATTGGATGAGGTGGCTGATTTTGAGATAGAACTGACTATTAATAAGGGACGTGGCTACGTACCGGGAGACGAGAATCGTCATGCCGATGACCCCATCGGCGTACTCGCTATCGACTCCATCTATACGCCTATCCGCAATGTCATGATCTCGGTTGACCAGTTCCGTGTTGAGCAACGTACCGACTACGAGAAACTGACTATTGAGATTACAACTGATGGCTCTATCACTCCGCAGAAGGCTCTTACTGAGGCTGCTAAAATTCTAATCTACCATTTTATGCTTTTCTCGGACGAGCGTATCGTTCTTGAGGAAGACACCAAGAAGAACAATAGTGCCCTCGATGAGGAAATGCTGCGTATGCGTCAGTTGCTCAACCAAAAACTTCAGGATATGGACCTTAGCGTCCGTGCACTCAACTGCTTGAAGGCAGCAGAGGTGGAGACTTTGGGTGAGTTGGTTAAGTATCATCGCTCCGACTTGCTCAAGTTCCGCAATTTCGGTAAGAAGTCGCTTACCGAATTGGACGAACTGCTTGAGCGTAACGGCTTGGCATTTGGTATGGATATTTCGCGTTATCGTACTACGGAGTAATTTTTTAGGGGAGAAATCCTCGTAAGTTCCCAACTATTAAATTTATAAAACTATTATGAGACATAATAAGAAATTCAATCATCTTAGCCGCAAAGCCAACCATCGTGCCGCTTTGATGTCGAATATGGCTTGCTCGCTGATTATGCACAAGCGTATCTCGACTACTTTGGCTAAGGCAAAAGCTCTCCGTATGTACGTTGAGCCTATCCTCACTCGTGCGAAAGAGGATAATATGGCTAACCGCCGTCTTGCGTTCAGCCAACTGAAACAGAAAGAAGTAGTTACCGAGTTGTTCCAAAACGTAGGCGAGAAAATCGCTAACCGTCCGGGTGGTTACACACGTATCCTCCGCACCGGTTTCCGTTTGGGTGATGCTGCCGAGATGTGTATCATTGAGTTGGTTGACTATAATGACAACATGCTCAAAGAAGCAAAGAAAGCAACGAAGAAAGCCACCCGCCGTGCCGGTAAAAAGGCTGTGAAAGAAGCCGTAGAAGAGGCTGCAGCAGAAGCAACTGAGGCTTCGAAAGCAGAGTAATTTCTCTTAATAAGAAACAAGGAGCAAGGAATAAAGACTCGCAACATCGTCTTTGCTCCTTGCTTTTTGACTTTTATATACACCAAAGACTATGTTATTAGATTTAACTCAACACAACGCTGCTAAGACAACGATAGACAACTGCAAACCCGGTGATACCGTCGTTGTAAGCGGTATGATTCACAATGTCCGTATCACGAAGTGGGGTGGGTTTATCATTCTGCGTAAGTCGCGCGGTCTGTTGCAGGCAGTAGTACAAAACGAGACTTCCCGTTTCTATGACGAGAGCGGTGAGGAGATTGCGCTCAATGGGCTTTGCCGTGAGATGGCAGTATCTATCGAGGGTACGGTGAACGAGGCAAAGATCAAAGACCCTGCTGCGTTCTACAATACCATAGAGATAGCCGTTTCCTGCGTGCGTGTTCTGTCGCGTCCTACTACCTCCGAGGTGGTGGATATCAATGCGCTGAAGTTTGGTGACGAGGAAACGATGCTCCGCTTTAAGTTCGACAACCGTCAAGTTACACTCCGTAACCCACGCGATATGGCGATTTTGAAAGTGCAATCGACCATAGCCAAGGCGTTTGCCGATTTTCTGACCGAGAACGGCTTTACGCAGATTTATACTCCGAAGATTGTTTCGGAGGGGGCTGAGGGTGGTGCCAACGTGTTTAAGTTGGACTATTTCGGCAAACAGGTCTATCTGGCACAATCACCTCAGTTCTACAAACAGATAGGTGTGGGCGTGTATGAGCGTGTCTTTGAGATTGCACCCGCCTACCGCGCAGAAAAGCACAACACTTCGCGCCACCTGAACGAGTATATTTCGCTTGATGTGGAGATGGGCTTTATCAAAGGTCAGGAGGATGTGATGACGCTTGAGGCTGCATTGCTGCACTATATCATCAACCGTGTGGAGAACGATTGCGCACACGAACTGAACCTGCTCGGTGCTACTGCTCCGAAATTGCCGACCAATGTACCGGCATGGAAACTGAGCGAGGTGCACGAGATACTCTTTGAGAACCATCTGACCGAGGAAGACCACCGCGGTGAGGACGACCTCGCGCCGGAGGAGGAACGCGCTATCTGTAAGTATGCGTTGGAGAAATACGGTTCCGACTTTGTCTTTGTTACCCATTTTCCCAGTCAGCACCGGGCGTTCTATGCGATGGACGACCCCGAAGACCCGACTCTCACATTGAGTTTCGACCTGCTGATGCGTGGTTTGGAGATTACTTCGGGCGGACAGCGTATCCACAAGGAGCAGGACTATCGCGAGAAGATGACGCGCCGTGGTATGAACCCGGACAATTTCCGTTTCTACCTCGATACATTCCGCAATGGTATGCCGCCTCACGGAGGTTTTGCTATCGGTCTGGAGCGTATTACGGCATGTTTCTTGGGCATTGCCAACGTAAAGGAGTGTTCGATGTTCCCACGCGACATCAACCGTGTAGCACCTTAAACAGGGGAGAAATATATGAAAGAACGACCATTCGACATAACGCTGGATGACCGTTTTTGTATTCGTTTATGTATAGACTGGCACAAAACAGGCGGCTTATGCCCCTTGTACGATATAATTCTTTCTGCATATATGGAGTTACCTGCTCAATGGCGGGCTCGGCAAATCTCTTCAGAGACACGGATACATTCAGACATTTTTGGAAGGGATTGCGTATGTCGGATTTTTGCTGTATCTTTGCGCGCTATTTGTAATATGTAATGAAATTAAATGACCCAAACAATATGAAGAAACATTATTTATTATTATGGCTTTTGGTGCTCTCGGCGTTCAGCGGGAGCGCGGGAAGCATACAGGCTGAGGATTGGACACGTGTAACCGATGTGTCAGTATTGGCAGCGGGTGACCGCATCGTGATGGCTTGCCCGAGCAAGGGCGTGGCAGCCGGTGAGGTGGACGCAAGCAAGAAAATACTGACCAGCGTCGCCGCCACTTTTTCGGAAGACGAGTCGATTATGACCTCGGAAGGCAAAGCGCAGGTGTTTGTATTAGGCGGCAAGAGCGGCGCATGGACGCTGGCTAATGCATCAGGGCAACTGCTCAGCGCAGCCGATACAAAGGATGTAGGGTACGGCAAGACTACCAACACGTGGGCGATTGCAGTGGACGAGAACGGTCTGGCAACCGTGCAATGTACGAACACCCTGTACGGACGTTTCCTGTACAACGTGAACAGTCCCCGATTTACGACCTACACAAGCAGGACCACATCGAGTATGCTGCTACCTGCACTCTATCGGAAGAGTTACAAAGAGTATCATTTCGAGTATCAGGGCTATACGGAGAAGACAACCCGTTGCCGGGAGTATGCTTATGCAGAGGGCACACAGATAACGCTCTCGAAGGGCAAACCGACCAGAGAAGGATATACATTTGAAGGCTGGCTGTTCGGCGACAAGACGTACCAGCCCGGCGAGGTGTTTACGATGCCGGCAGAAGATGTGTCACTTGTAGCACAATGGAAAAACAGTGTGACCGGTTTGCACGAGGCGGAGACGGCAGCGAGGGCGACCAAGGTACTGCGGGGTAACACCTTATATATACAAGTAGGTGAAGAGTTGTATGATGTATTAGGAAACAAACACTGATTATGAAAAAGCGAATTATTTTCTCGGCTTTGGTAATAGCCACAGCCATTACGATACATGCCGTACCTGCATATCGCGGGTGGCAGACGAAGATACAGCCCGACGGCACTACGATACAGGTGCAGCAGAACGGCGATGAGGTGTACCATTATTTCACCAACACTGACGGCGACATTGTGCGCAAAGATACCGATGGCTATTGGCGTGTGGTGGAGCAACAACCTACGGCGGAGACTATTCGGGCACGGCGGGCCAAAGCGCATCGCCAGCCCCGCCGTGTAGGCGGCATCAACTTAGCACCGCGCGGATTGTTTATCTTGGTCAATTTTGCCGACACCAAATACCAGTCGGGCAATACGCAGGCGCAGATGGACTCGATGATGAATGCCGTGAACTATACCTACGGCGGTTCCTACGGGTCGGCACGCAAGTATTTTATCGACCAGTCGAGCGGGGCATACACACCGACGTTTGATGTCGTAGGTCCTGTAACGCTCACCAAGCAAGCGGTTTACTATGGCGAGAATGATGCAGAGGGTAATGACAAATACCCCGGTGATATGGTGATAGAGGCGTGCAAGTTGGCAAAATCGCAGTTCGGCGTGGACTTTACGCAATATGACAACGACCACGACGGCGAGGTGGATTTTGTATATGTCATCTATGCCGGCAAGGGTGAGGCAGACAGCGAGGAAACGGAGACTATCTGGCCGCACAACTGGAATATCGAGTCGGCAATCTATTGGGGCAACTGCACCTATACGGCAGACCAATGTAAGGTGGATGGGCTGAGTATCAACAATTATGCCTGCTCGGGCGAGTTGGACGGGCAGACGGGTAACCGCAACGGTATCGGCACGCTCTGCCACGAGTTTGGACATGTGTTGGGATTGCCGGATTTTTACGATACGAACTATGGGAGCAACTCTACAAACAAACGAACTCCCGGCAATTGGGATATAATGGATAGTGGCAGTTACAACGGCGACGGGTGCTGTCCGCCTAACTATAGTGCGTTTGAGAAATATTTCTTCGGTTGGGCAACCCCGATTAATCCCGGTAGCGACGGACAGGGACTGACGCTCTACCCTGCCGGTTCGGCGGATTATCAAGCCTACCAGATAAATGCGGCCGGAACATTGCAACCGGCTACCACCGAGGGACTTAACTACTATATCGAGAACCGCCAGCAAGTGGGGTGGGACCAATATGTGCCGGGACACGGAATGATTGTGTGGTATGTGGACTATAGTCAGACGGCGTGGGACAACAATACACCGAACAACACTGCCTCTTATCCGCGTTACACCGTGGAGTCGGCCAGCGGGTTTACCACACAGATTGGTCAAGCGCGCGACCCCTTCCCCGGCATAGGCAATGTTACTATGTGGTCAAAAATATCGGGTACTCCGCTGAAGGATATCCGTGAGGAGAATGGGGTGATTATGCTCACCTACAAGGATGTGTTCCTGGGCTATACGGTGAACTGGGTAGCCGACGGCGAGACTATAGAGAGCAAGGTGTACAAGGTGGCAGGGGCACCGCTTGAGATGCCTACGGCAGAGGTTACGCCTTGCGAGGGGATGCGCCTGATCGGCTGGACAACCGAGGCGGATTACCACGACCCGTTTGTATTGCCTGCCGACCTGTTCACGGATGCCACAGGCAAAAATGTAAACAATCATACTACGTATTACGCTGTATTTGAATAACATCCTGCGTGTCTGCGCCACGGGAGAAACAAAGGATTCTTTTCCATACCGCGTGTCGGCAAAAAACAGAGAAGACAAAGAATGACAATATGTTGTTCTTTGTTTTCTTTTTCCGGTTCTGTCAAAAGCGCATTAGGTCTTATCGGGTATGGCTTGCATATTTGAGGAAAAATGTGTACCTTTGCACGTTTGTTTTGGATTTTTTAGAAAGATACGATAGATATGAAGTACAATTGGACTTTTGCCAACGTGGGAGGAACGACCCGCGTGAAGATACAGTCGGGCGAAGATATTTGCCATTTGGGAGAATTAGACCAGAAAATGTGGACGGTGCTTTCTTGTCCGACTACAGGGTTGGAAATCAACGAAGAAAGCCTCAAACTGATAGACCTCGACGGGGATGGCAAGTTGCGTGTGAAAGAGGTGATACAAACTGCCGATTGGTTGTGTAGCGTACTGCGCGACCCCGAGACGCTGCTGGCGAGCAAAGCCGAATTGCCGCTTGCCAACATCGCTGACGAGACCATTCTCGCGGTGGCAAAACAGGTGGCAGCCGACCGGCAAACGGTTACTCTCGCCGATGTGGAGACCGCCATCGCTGCCGTCTCGGTGGAGACACAACCTGCCCCCGAAGCACCTTTCGAAGGCGATGTAATCGCTGCCTACAAAGCCAAACAAGCCGATTACGCCGCCTATTTCGAGCAAGTCAAACTGCAATCGTTGGGACTGGCTACCATTGCCGAAGATACACCCAAACCAGGACTTGCCGAGGCGGATTTCGCCGAGATGGGAACGAAAATCGCTGCCTACGAAGCAGGGGTGGCAACTGCCAACGAAGCCAACGCGGCTGCCCTCTCTGCCGCACAGGCACAATACCAACCGCTGCGCAAGTTGCTGTTGCTCAGTCGCGATTTCTATCGCCTGCTCCGCAATTTTATCACATTCGAGGATTTCTACGACAAGGCACAACCCAAAGCCATCTTTCAGGCAGGTACACTTATTATAGATCAACGCGCGTGCACGCTATGCGTGCGCGTGAGCGATATGCCTAAACAGAATCTGCAGGCGGGTGCCAGTGGTATGTATCTGATTTACTGCGACTGCGAGAGCAAGAAACTCGGAAAGAAGATGCAAATAGTGGCTGCTATGACCATCGGCGGTATCCGAAATCTGACGGTGGGCAAAAACGCCCTCTTCTATGACAACGGGGGGAACGATTGGGACGCGGTAGTAACAAAAATTATCGACAACCCGATTTCTATCGGTCAGGCGTTCTGGAGCCCGTATCGCAAGTTCGGCGCATGGGTAACCGACCTCATCAACAAGTCGGCAGCAGAAAAAGACAGCAAAGTGTTCTCGGAGGCAACTAATAAGGTGCAAGAAAAAAAGGCAGAGATGTCACCTTTGGATAAAAAGAAAATGGAGACATTCGACATCGCCAAGTTTGCCGGAATCTTTGCCGCCATCGGTATGGCAATAGGGTACATCGGTGCATTCTTAACCGATGTGGGGAAAGGCTTTAAAGATATGTTTTTAGCCGGTTGGTGGTTGCCAATCTTGGCTATTCTCGGACTAATGCTGGTAATCAGCGGTCCGTCTATGTTTTTGGCTTGGACGAAACTGCGCAAACGCAACCTCGCGCCGGTGCTAAACGCCAATGGTTGGGCAGTCAATGCCGATGTGATGGTTAATGTGATGTTCGGTTCCGCACTCACCCAGCAGGCACAGTTCCCCATGCTCCAACTGGTGGACCCGCTGGCAAAGAAAGGTATGCCTGCGTGGAAGAAGTGGATTATCGTTGTGGCTTCTGTATTGGTCGTCCTATTAGGCTTGTGGTTGACTAACTTGCTGAACTGGTGTAAGTTACCGAGTCCGCTTCCTTGCTTTAGCCAAGAGGTGGTAGAGCAAGTTGAACCTGTGGTAGAGACCGTTGAATCGGCAGAAACTGTCGTAGTAGAGGAGGTGGCTGAATGAAAAGTATGCAATCCTCGACACGCCTTTTGTCGGTTGTTTTGTTGGTAGCCCTGTTGCTACTCCCGCTTTCGGCTTCGGCACGCCGTGTGAGCAAGAAGAATAATGCCACCCCTGTGGATACTATCCCAACTGTTGTGGCAGATACATTCGATTTGGAAGACAGCGAGGGCGATGAACCCGGCTCGCTTGATGATATAGAGGTGGAGAATGTAGGTATTCCGGAGTGGTTGCAAACGCATATCTCCGGCGATACACTCTTTGTCGCTTGTGCGCAGGATATGTTGCCGAGGCGTCTGGTGGTCATCACCAACGATGGCGAGTGTCTGTATAAGTTGTTGCCTGCCACGATGGGCGAATTGGCACAGATAGACCACCCCGCGGATAGTATCTATAAGCATATTTGGACGTCCGCACGGGTTAATCCGTATGCCACACCCATTGATTCTCTGCAAGATAGTATTCAGATAGATATGCGCGGATTTGTGATGCCGGTGGTGAATACGCCTGTCCCCGAAGGGCAGCACCCCTTGCGCGGATATGTTACTTCCAAGTTCGGCTTTCGCAAATACCGTTTCCACTATGGTACTGACATCAAAGTGCAGATAGGCGACTCCATACGCGCTTCGTGGGATGGGCAGGTGCGTATCGTAGGGTGGGACCCGCGCGGGTATGGCTACTATGTCGTTATCCGCCACAACAATGGGTTTGAAACAGTCTATGGGCACCTCTCACGCCCGCTTTTCGATGAAGGTGAACCTATCTATGCGGGCGAAGTGCTCGGTTTGGGAGGAAACACAGGGCGCAGTACAGGAAGCCACTTGCATTATGAGATACGTTATCTCGGCAACGCCATCAATCCCGAACTGTTGGTCGATTTTGCGCAAGGCGGAATCCGTTATCCCGAAACCTATATGCTGACTAAGAAGAGTACATTTGGGCATAATAAAGAACTCAAAGCCGTGCAACAGGCTCAGTATCACCGCGTTCGTCAGGGCGATACTCTCGGAGCGATTGCCCGCAAGTACCATACCACGGTAGGTGCACTCTGCCGTATGAATAGGATAAAAGAGACCTCTCTCCTCCAAATCGGTCAGCGCATCCGCGTGCGATAGGGTACTCCACTTGCTCACCTTTCTACACACTATAGCACTTGTGTAATTATAGTAAGTATAGTGAGTAGGTGAGCAAGTAGAGTAGGTAGTTTACACATTGTGTATTGGCATTCGTGGATATCATTCATAATTCTTTATTCATAATTAAAAGTAGCGGGTCTGTCGTGAGTCTATCGCGGGTCTGCCGAGTGGATGCCGAGAGGATGTCGGGTGGATAGGTAGTGTACAATGGAAAGAACAACAAAAATATGATGCTGCTATTATCACAAAAGACCAATGGATGCAATGTTCTGTAAATATAGCAACGGATATTCCTGTATTTGTACGTATCAGTTATTCTGGTAGTACTGCTGTTCGTTTGATTGATGACATTTCTGTTAAGGCTATTCTTTCTACTATTACCTATTCGAGTACGCCGATTTGTGGAATACAAAAAACGACCGTTTCTTTTGATTCAAATGGTGGAGCGGGAACTGTACCGGCACAGATAAAGGAAGAGGTGGGCAAAACGGTTACATTGCCCAATGGGGACGGATTAAGCAAAGAAGGCTTTACGTTCTCGGGATGGAATACCAAGGCGGATGGCACAGGAACTGCTTATGTGGCGGAAGCAACCTATGCAATGACTGCTGAAAACGTTACCCTTCATGCACAATGGACGGCACAAGAGGTCGAGCCACCTTATGGGGTGTTGGTCGGTGCTAATCCGACCGCAGCCGGTAGTGCCTATGTGGATGGTGAAGAAGATAAAGAATTTGATCAGGCAGGTGCAAATGCTACGATTACGGCTACTGCCAATCCGCATTATCGTTTCCACGATTGGACGATAGATGAAGGAAATGTTATTATTGCAGACGCAAAGGCGGCTACTACCACTATCACGGTGCAGAAAGAGAAAGAAACCGTCTTGTATGCTAATTTTGTATCGCTGTATCCGATTACGACAACAGTTTCTGGTGAAGGGACAATTTCTGTGGTTAATACTACTGCCGATAGTTATGTAGCAGAGGCTGCTGAAGGCGATAAAATGGAGGTGTCGGTAACCACAGATGATGTGGTTAAGTCGGTTACAATGAATGGCACGGCACTTACTGCAACTAATGGAAAATATACATTTACAATGCCCAGAGGAGCAGTAACGATAGAGGCTACTATTGTAGAGGCAGGTAAGTGGTATGTCGTACACGATATGTCGCTTTTGAACGCGGGGGATCAGGTGGTCTTTGCATACCAGGAAAAGAACCACGTCGCGGGGGCATTATCAGGAGATTATTTGAAAACCGAAACCGCTACATTTAGTGAGGACAAAAACATAATCAATCTGCTTCCTGAAAACGCAACGATATTTACGTTAGGTGGCACCGAAGGTGCGTGGACGTTTGCAGATAGGAACAAGTTTTTGAATGTTAGCAGTAACTCTAAATTAGAAAATGGCACTACAGCCACAACTTGGAATGTACAGATAACTGATGATGGTGTGGCACAAATTAGTGCAGTAGCAGGGAAATCGTCTGTATTTATTCGATATAACTTGCAGAGCCCTCGTTTTGCAGCATATACAAGTACAACACAGAAAGACATACGAATCTTTACCGACCATAAATTATCCAAAACGAGACCAACGGCAAAATGGTATGCGGATGCTACACATACAAGGGAATTGACAGAGGTCTATGCAAAACAATCCACAGGGGTCGAGGCATACTTTGTAACCAATACCGATGGCACAAAAGCGTTTGTTTCCACTAATACCGATGTAGCAACCATAGACGGTGAGGGCAATATCACGCTTGTTGGCATAGGTACCACCACTATCACTGCTACTACTACCGAGACAGAGAATTATTTACCGAACACGGCTTCTTTTAGTCTAAATGTGCTAGATGAAAACGCGTGTATTTGGAAAGCGGCTTCAATGGGAGAAAAGGATGGAAATGCAACTCTTGTGCAAGAAACTCCTGTAAGCATTGCCTTTGCAAAGAATGGTGGTTCAAATGCTCCCAAATACTATGCAGATGATAGTGCTGTTCGCTTTTATCAAAATAATACTATAACAATCAGTGGTGAAAATAAGTTTATTGTTGATATAAAAGTTGTCTTTGATAAAAGCAAAGTGGGTTCTAATTTTGCAGCCAATATAGGAATATATAGCGTTGTGGGAACAACTGGGCAATGGTCTGGGGGTGCCAAAGAGGTTGTGCTGACTAACTCCGGTAGCCGTTCCGATATTGTTTCCATAGAAGTACATTATCTAAATACCGAAACGGTACGCCAGGATTGACGGAAGGCAAGTTCGGGACAATCTGTTTGGACAAGAATGTTACTACTTCGCTGGGTGCTTCTTTCTATGAGATTGCATATCGCGAAGACCGAAATGGCGAGCCGTATAAGGTGAATTTCGATGAGGTGAAGACGCTTGAAGCAGGTGTGCCGTATATCTTCTTGGCAGAGGATGAGCAGATTACCGTGGTATATGGCGATGAGACGGCTATTGCTGCAAGCAGCAAGAATGGCTTGGTGGGTACGTTTACGGCTATACAAGATGGTGCTGCCGGGGCAGCAGGCAATATGCTGGAGGGCAATTATCTGGTAAATAACAACCAGATTCGCCGGTGCTTGGGCAACTGCAGTCTGCCTGCCAATAGAGCCTATATCCGTATGGACGAGGTTACAACCAACGCAGTGGCTCCGCTGCCGTCGCGCCGCCGTGTAACGCTGCAGAATGCGGCTACCGGTACTGCCACCGGTTGGGAAGGCATATCCGAGAACAGTACAGTGGCGCCGATGCAGGAAGGTATCTATGATGTCCTCGGGCGCAAGTTGGAGAACGCAGAGAGCGGATTCTATATCATCAACGGAAAGAAACAAGTAATCGTAAAATAACCCATAAAAATACAGAGTATTATGAAAAAGCAATATAATCAGCCTCGTGTGGAGATTGTATGTATGGAGCCGAAAACGAATATCCTTTATGCCGCCAGTCTGACAATCGGTTCGGCAGGAGAGGGTATGATAGGCGACTAAAGGGCTACTCCTATACTATTTATCTACTCATTATCTACTCAGGCTGCTTGGCAATTGCCAAGCAGCCTGATGGTTTCATATATAGTGGAGTTCTATACTGCAAAACGGCAAAAAAGAAAAAAGGTCTTATCATGTCGCCTAAACCTAATCTTCTTGCCGTGTGGTTGCCGTAGTTTGGATTGAGGTGCCAATGTACAGATAGGTTGAATCAGTACAAAAATGGCGTGGGTATTGTGTATTTTAGTAAAAAGCAGTATCTTTGCGGGGTAAAAGCACAAACCTTTTAACAATATATACTATGTACACCGAATTTCAAAAACATCTGCAGCAGACGCTGCAAGAGATTCGCGACGCAGGACTCTACAAGAACGAGCGCGTCATCGTTACCCCCCAATCGTCCGGCATCCAAGTGGAGAACGGCGGCAAACGTGTGGACGTAATCAACTTCTGTGCAAACAACTACCTTGGTTTGGCAGACAACAAGGAACTGATTGAGGCTGCCAAAGAGCGTATGGACTGCCGCGGATACGGTATGGCGTCGGTGCGTTTTATTTGTGGTACCCAAGATACGCATAAGCAGTTGGAGAAAGCCATTTCGGATTTCTTCGGTACGGAAGATACTATCCTCTATGCAGCCTGCTTCGATGCCAACGGCGGTTTGTTCGAACCACTGCTGACCGACGAGGACGCAATCATATCCGATGCCCTCAACCATGCATCGATTATTGACGGTGTGCGGCTCTGCAAGGCAGTGCGCTACCGCTATGCCAACGGCGATATGGCAGACCTCGAGGAACAACTGAAAAAAGCACAATCACAGCGTTTCCGCATCATCGCCACCGACGGCGTGTTCTCGATGGACGGCAATGTGTGTCCGCTGGATAAGATATACGAATTGGCACAGAAATACAATGCCCTTGTCATGGTGGACGAGAGCCACTCGGCGGGCGTGGTCGGCAAGACAGGACACGGCGTAACCGAACAGTTCGGCTTGCGCGGCAAGATTGAGATTCTGACCGGTACCCTCGGCAAAGCCTTCGGCGGTTCGGTAGGCGGATTTACAACGGGCAAGAAAGAGATTATCGACCTCTTGCGCCAGCGTAGTCGACCCTATCTGTTCTCCAACTCTATTCCGCCGATGATTGCGGCTGCCGGGCTAAAGACGTTTGAGATACTCACCCGCAGCAACGAGTTGCAAGACCGCCTGCACACCAATACGGAGTATTTCGTAGCCAAAATGAAAGAGGCGGGATTCGACATCAAGCCCACCCAATCGGCTATCTGTGCCGTAATGCTCTACGATGCACGATTGAGCCAGGATTTTGCTGCGGCTCTCCAGAACGAGGGCATCTATGTAACTGGTTTCTACTATCCCGTAGTGCCGAAGGGGCAAGCGCGTATCCGCGTACAACTGTCTGCCGCGCATACCCGTGAGCAACTCGACAAAGGTATTGCCGCATTTGTCAAAGTAGGTAAACAATTAGGTGTTCTCAAATAAAAAAACGGTTATGAAAGCATTACGTAAATCTCGCCCCGAATACGGAATTTGGATGGAAGAAGTGCCTATGCCCGAAGTGGGTGTAAACGATGTACTCATCAAGGTGAAGAAAGCCGCTATCTGCGGAACCGACCTGCACATGTACAAGTGGGACGACTGGTCGCAGAAACACTGCGTGCCACCCTATACGATGGGGCATGAGTTCGTGGGTGAAGTGGTGGAGATAGGTCCCGGCGTACGCAATACCAAGGTGGGTGAGCGCGTAACAGCCGAGGGGCATATCGTCTGCGGACACTGCCGCAACTGCCGCCGCGGTATGGGGCATGTGTGCGAGAACAGCCTGTCGGTAGGAATCTTCGGTAAAGACGGTGCTTTTGCCGAATATGTAACTATCCCCGAGTCGAACATAGTACACCTCAATCCGGCTATCCCCGATGATTTCGCGGCTATTATGGACCCGTTTGGCAACGCGACCCACACCGCGCTGGCATTCCCGCTGTTGGGTGAGGACGTGCTGATTACGGGCGCAGGACTGATTGGCACTATGGCTGCAGGAATCTGCCGCTATGCAGGTGCGAAACATGTGGTGGTTACCGACATCAATCCGCTCCGTCTGGACATCGCCAAGAAGATGGGGGCCACGCTCACGGTGGACGGCTCCAAGGGCGAGACAGTAGAGGACGCTATGAAACAACTCGGTATCCGCGGTTTCGATGTGGGACTCGAGATGTCCGGCGCACCATCGGCGTTCAACGATATGATTCAGCACATGTACAAAGGCTCGAACATCGCACAACTCGGTATTCTGCCTTCTAATACTCAGGTCAACTGGTCAGATGTGATATTCAATGCGCTGACTATCAAGGGTATCACCGGACGACGTATGTGGGAGACATGGTACCAGATGGAGCAGATGTTGCTCGGCGGGCTCGACCTCACTCCCGTGATTACACACCATTTTAAGTTCGACGACTTCCAGAAGGGCTTCGATGTAATGGTGAGCGGTCAATGTGGCAAGGTCCTGCTGGAGTGGTAAGGCTTTGTTTGGCACACTGTTTGTAACAAGACGATTGCATAATATTAAGGTCAAAATATAATTTGGATGAAAAAACTATTTACTTTAACGCTGTTCCTTACTATGGGGCTTACAGCAATATTCGCTTTGTCTCGCGAGGGACTCAGTGAGTATAAATTGGACAATGGTCTCACTGTCCTCCTGTGGGAAGACCACGACCAACCGGACGTAACCGGCTATGTGGTTGTTCGTGCAGGTGCGGTAGATGAACCAAGTGAATACACAGGATTGGCTCACTATCTGGAGCATATGCTCTTTAAGGGTACACAACGTATCGGTGCCCTCGATTGGGAGAAAGAGAAACCCATGTACGATTCTATCATCGCGCTCTACGACCAATATAGCGAGACCACTGACGAGAAACTGCGGGCACAATTGGCTACCCAAATCAACGAAGTGTCTATGCGTGAGGCTAAGATTTCTTCTACCGAGGATTTCTTCAATATGATGGACCTGATTGGTGCAGAGGGCGTTAACGCATACACCAGTTATGATGTTACTTGTTACCACAACTCGTTTCCCGCTGTTGAAATGTATCGTTGGCTCACTCTTTTCTCCGACCGTTTTATCAACCCTGTTTTCCGTACTTTCCAAGCCGAGTTGGAGAACGTGTTTGAGGAGTATAATATGTACGCCAACGAGCCCTCGTCGCAGGTATCGAACAAACTCTTTGAGGATATTTATGCCGGTTCGCCATACGAGCGCAACGTTATCGGTAAACCTGAGCACCTCAAGAACCCGCGTCTGAGCAAATTGATTGAGTTCTACAATACATGGTATGTGCCTAACAATATGGCACTTATCCTCGTCGGTGACTTCGATACCGAGACTGCCAAACCAATGATAGAAGCAACTTTCTCGCGTCTCCAACCCAAGCAACTGCCGGTTCGTCCTACCTATCAGGACCCTGTTATGACCGGCTCCAAACACTATAAGATGGGATATAACCCGCAGATTGCGTGGGTCTTCCAAGGTGTTAAAGAGGGAGACCCCGATGAGGATGTACTCGGTTTCGTAGTGGCTTTGCTGACCAACGGACAGACCGGTCTCCTCGACAAACTGAATATCAATGGTGATGTGCAGGGTGTAGGTGCTTTCAACGATTCGCGCCGTAACACCGGTCGTATCATCATTCAGGCTGTGCCATACTACGATGCCAACCAACAGATGTTTGAGTCTGACAAGGCTACCCAAAACATCGTGTTCAACGAGATAAACAAACTTACCCGCGGCGATATTTCGGACGAACTGATTGCTTCGGTAAAACGTATGTACGACCAATCGTTCAAGTTGTCTGCCGAGCGTTCTTCGTCTAAGATGAGCCAGTTGGTAGATTGCTTCACCTATGGCAAACCTATCGACGACATCTTTACAGCAAACGCTAAGATTCAGGCACTTAGCAAAGAAGAGATTGTCCGCGTGGCAAAGAAATACTTCGGCGCAAGTTTCATGACCATCTCTTTCGACGAGGGAAAAGTGAAAGCCAAGACGCTGCCGAAACCGCAGATTAAGCCTCTCGACCCCGTCAAAGACGCACATTCTGCGTATGTCGACGAGTTTGAGAAACTCCCGAAGGGCAAACTCAAACAGACCTTCAACAACTTTGCTGATGTTACTGTTTCGTCGTTCGGCGAGAACGTGAAGTTGCATTATACACCCAACACCAAGAACGACATCTTCACGCTGACACTCCGTTACGGTGTCGGTCAGCACGAACTGCCGCTGTTGCCGTGGGCTACAGAACTGATGAACAATGCCGGTATTTTGTCGAAACCGAATGTTGAGGGTAAGGACTTCAAGGTTCAACTCTCTGAGTTGGGCGCAGACGTATCGTATGGTTGCTCAGATAGTTACTTCACCATCTCTATCAGCGGCGAGGACAAGAACCTCGGCGAGGTGATGAACCTTATCAACCGGCAGATCCTGATGCCATTCTTGGATACAAAGCAGTTGGATAACCTCAAGGGGGCTGAGTTCTACTCCCGCTACACTCGTCAGAAACGTACTGCCGTGCAGAAGGCTGCGTTGCTCCAATATGCGTTGTATGGCGAGAAGTCTGATTTCCTTGACGAGGTATCGTTCTCCGATGTATGGTCTCTCGATGGCGGTAAGGTACAATCGTTGATTGCTGCGGCGCGCAGTTACGCATTGGATGTGTTCTATTGCGGTACGCTCACACAGGAGCAACTGGTGGCTAATCTGCCACTTACCGAGGGTATGCAACCGTCTAAATCGCCGATTATCAAAGAGCGTATGTCGTACGAAAAACCGACTATCCTCTTCTTGCCGAATAGCAACGTACAACAGGCTGACTTGTATTTCTACATCAATGGCAAACCGTATGATATTGCCAACGATGTGATTACCGATGCTTTCAACCAATACTTCTCCGGTGGCTTTACCGGTCTGGTAATGAACGAGATACGTGTTAAACGATCGTTGGCATACTCGGCGTATGGGAATGTATCAACGCCTATTCTGCCTAACAAGGACACCTATTTCATGGGCTATGTAGGTACTCAATCCGACAAGGTGGTGGACGCTGTGAATGTCTATATGGACTTGCTCAACGATATGCCTGCCGACTCGACCAAGATTGAGGCTATCCGTGCTGCACTCAAGCAAGCACAACAGACGGCTAAACCGTCGATGCGTGGCAAGGCTTCTGCCTTCGAGTATTGGACCCGTCTCGGCTACACCGATGACCCCGCGCGTGTGAATGCGGCTAAGGTGGACAACCTCACATACGATGAAATCGAGGCTTTCTACAAGGAGAATATTCAGGGCAAACCGGTAACCATCATCCTGATGGGCGACCCGAAGAAGATTGACGTCAAGGCTCTGCAAACCAAGTTGGATTGTAAGGTAACCAAAATCTCGCCGTCGAAACTCTTCACATCGCTGACCGACTTGGATATCTTCTAATTGTAAATCAACGTCTTTAATCAAGAAAGGGCATGGGCGATAGGTATGCCTCGCCCTTTCTTTGTATTTTTTTGTCTTTTATAATGCACAAAGCAGGTTTCGTAAATATCGTAGGTAACCCCAATGTGGGCAAATCGACGCTGATGAATGCCCTTGTGGGCGAGCGTCTGTCTATCATCACCTCCAAGGCGCAGACCACGCGCCACCGTATCATGGGTATCGTCAATGGCGAGGACTTCCAGATGGTCTATTCCGACACCCCGGGCGTCTTGCACCCCAACTACAAACTGCAAGAGCAGATGTTGGAGTTCTCGCGCTCCGCGTTGGTGGACGCCGATGTATTGCTCTATGTAACGGATGTGCAGGACAATGTGGAGAAAAATATCGAGTTCCTCGACAAGGTGAAGAAAATAGCAGCCAACAGTGCAAGCGGTCTAACCTCCAACAGCCCGAAGGACGGTCTGTCAGCGCAGCGGTCTGTTCCCCGTGTCTTTTTGATAATCAACAAGATAGACCTTACTACGCAGGAGACGTTGGAGCGTCTGGTGGATTTCTGGCACAGCCAACTCCCAGAGGCGACTATCTTCCCTATCTCCGCCCAAGAGCGTTTCGGCGTGGCGCAACTCTTCGACGCTATTCGCGATGCACTGCCCGAGTGCCCGCCGTTCTTCCCCAAAGACCAACTCACCGACAAACCGGCGCGTTTCTTTGTGGACGAGATTATCCGCGAGAAGATTCTGCTCTCCTACGACAAGGAGATTCCCTATTCGGTGGAGGTGGAGGTGGAATCGTTCAAGGACGAGGAACCCTCGCCGCAACACCCAAAGGGGCTGATTCGTATCAGTGCTGTCATCTATGTGGAGCGCGATAGCCAAAAGGGTATCATCATCGGCAAGGCGGGGTCTGCCCTCAAGCGGGTGGGCTCTATGGCACGCACCGAGATAGAGGATTTTTTCCAAAAACCGGTCTTTCTACAATTGTTCGTCAAGGTGGATAAGGACTGGCGAAGCAATCAGTCGCGACTCAAACATTACGGATACGACCTTAATTGAATTGCGAATTGAATCTCCCTGACTTTTCCCTGATGTTGCCCTGACCTTGTCGAAGACAGAGTAGGTGATTAGTAGGTGATTAATAGGTGATTCAGCAGTGGATAAGCAGAGGATAAGCAGAGGATAAGCAGTGGTTAGACTACCCTTACAAGATATATGAAAAAGGTATTTATACTTCTTTTTGCGGTGATGATGTCGGTGTCGATGTCCGCCGAAGTGTTGTTTTCCGAGGATTTCTCTGCCGGAGTGGGTACGCTTGTGGAGAGCAATAATGGTTGGTTCACGCCCTACAACGGTGCGTCCGGAGTGAGTATCACCAATGGGCTGGAGTTCCCCGACTATGTGATGTCGGGGGTGGGCAATGCAGTGTTGCTCGATGGCAATTGTGGGCAGTATCAGCCCCACCACTCTTTTGCAGAGGTGTCGCAAGGCACTGTGTATGTGGCGTTTATGTTCCAACCATCTGTCGTGGCTAAAGCCGGTTGGTTCTTCTGCCTGCGTGATGCGTATAGCCAAAGCACCTTCAATTATGTGGCGCGTATTCATCTTTCTGCGGACGGTTTGTTGGGCTTGCGTTTCTACAAGACCATGCCCCTCGACGGACAAAACACCTATCTGGTGGTCCTCAAATACACCATCATAGAGGGCGACCACAATGACCAAATATCGCTCTACGCCTTCGATACTATGCCTGCTGCCGAACCTGCCACGCCGCTTGTCGGTCCGCTCACCGATGCCCAAGCCCCGGACATCTGTCCGCAAAACATCGTCTTGCGCGCATTCGATGCCGACTCATGGTTGGTACTCGATGGTATCCGCGTTGCCACCACGTGGCAGGAAGCCGTTGCTTTGCAGCCTACTGCCTTGCCAAATAATACCATGCAATCTGCTGACAATCAGTCCTATACCATACTTGGTCTTCCCGTTCCCGCTCACTATCAAGGTATCGTCATCCAAAACGGCCATAAATATCTGAGATAGTGATATGGCGCAGGATACGTATTCTTTGATTTGAAGGAAAACGTGAGAAGACACGGTGGATATCGTGATCGTGGTCTGTCTGTCCGTCCCGTTTGCAAGTAATATCCCCTCAAAACGGACATTGCGACAGCAAATATCGTCCGACAAAATACAATAAAGACACATCATAAAAACAAACAGATAGTGCGCCGAAACTCAATCGGCGCACTATCTGTTTAACGTTCTCTGTTCTCTACAAAGAAAAAATACAATGGTCCAATTATATGGTCAATTACATGCTCAATACAAAAATTACAACGTCCAATTACACGCCAATTAACGTTACCCTTTACCGCACTTCCACGCCGGTGGGGATGAAGGTTTTGCCGTCGCGGAGGATAAGCACTTGTCCGTTGCGGAGGAGTTTGCGGGGGGCGGGTGTGTCGGCGGAGACGTTCTCCACGGCAGTGGTGGAACGAAACTCGGCTTCGAGAGTCAGGTCCTTGGTGGCAGTGAAGATGTAAGGGTTGTAGGTCTTGCCGTCGCTCCATTTCACGAACTCATACCCGCTGTTGGCACTTGCCTCGAGGCGCACTTGTGTGCCATAGGTGTAGTTGCCACCACCAAACACGCAGCCTTTTTGGGTGTCGTATATCACTGTAATGGTACACAGATTAGACTTGAACTCTGCCGTATAGGTGGTATCGCCCGTTACTATGATGGTGCGGGGATTGTCGGTGTTGCCGTCGCTCCAGCGTGCAAAACAGAAATTCTCTTTGGCGATGGCTTCAATGATGGCGGTGTTGTCTTCACAGGTAGCCTGTTTTTTCATCACGACGGTACCTTGGTCGTCTTGGCTCTTCAGGTTTACCATTGCGGCCATTGTCTCGTTATAATTGCCAAACGCGTACCACCACTCTGCCATAGCATAGGTATTCTGTTTGTTGCAGGGGACATACACAACGATATCGGTAGGCACATTTTTATAGGTGTCTGAATATATGGTGGGCGGTGTTTCCGCACAAATGGTCATGGAGGTCAGCCCTGTGCAATCCTTGAAAGCACCATCTTCTATACTTGTTACTTTACTTGGAATAGTGATAGAGGCAAGACTCGTGCAACCGGCGAAAGCATCCTGTCCAATACTTGTTACGCTATTGGGTATGCTGACAGATGTAAGCCCTTTGCAATCAAGGAAAGTCTTCGTTTCAATACTCGTTACACCATCCGGGATGGCGATAGAGGTAAGCTGCCAGCAACCGGCGAAAGCACCACTTCCAATACTCGTTACACGATTGGGGATGGTAATAGAGGTCAGCCCCTTACAATACCAGAACGCAAACTCTCCAATACTTGTTATGCTACTTGGGATGGTGATAGAGGCAAGATGCGAACATTCGTTGAAAGCATACGGACAGATACTGACCGTTCCCTCTTGCACTGTGATAGAAGTATTGCTCGGCATAGTGCCGTTGTACGCATATAGCATATTATTGATATAGACTACTCCGAGCGGTTGATTGTTAAACCAAGGAGTACCTTCGAAAGCATACCCTCCAATACTTGTTACGCTACTTGGGATGGTGATAGAGGTAAGTTCCGTGCAACCGGAGAAAGCCCCTTGTCCAATACTCGTTACGCTATTCGGGATAATGATAGAGGTTAGTTTTTCGCAACCAAAGAAAACACTTGCTTCGATACTCGTTATGCTATTGGAGATAGTGATAGAAGTCATGCCCATGCAATTGGAGAACGCAGACTCTCCAATACTTGTTACGCTATTGGGAATAGTGATAGAGGTAAGTTCCATGCAATTGTTGAACGCATACGGACAGATGCTGACCGGAAGGGTAGGCAGAAACATTTTTGTACATTTCAGAACGCATCTGATCCAGTTTTTCAAAAGACAGTCTCTGGATATGAGCAAACAGATCGTGCTTCAGATCCGTACAAAAACCTACTGCTGCTTTAGCTGCAAAGTACTGTGCTGTCAGAGCTGCTGCCAGTCCGATCACAGCCAACAATATCAGCACCAGTCCCATATGCCATACCAGCGTTGTATTTTTTTGTATGATTCCATTATCAATGATCGATGCCATAACCAAAGGCACAAACAGCTGCAAAACTTGCCGGAGTAAAAGAGGTTCCTGTGATTGAAAAGGAATATACAGATCAGGAAATTCTTGAGATAGGTTTGATTGAGAACATTCAGAGAGAAAACTTGAATCCGATTGAAGAAGCAATTGCATACAAGAGACTTCTGGAGGAATTCAAGCTGAAACAAGATGAAGTCGCAGAGAGAGTATCGAAGAGCAGAACAGCTGTAACGAACTCTATGCGTTTGCTGAAACTTAGTGATAAAGTTCAACAGATGATCATTGACGATATGATTTCAACGGGACATGCAAGAGCATTGCTGGCCATTGACGATACTGAGCTTCAGTACACACTGGCAAATAAGATATTTGACGAAAAACTCAGTGTAAGAGAAACTGAGAAATTGGTCAAAGAAATAAAAAATCCAAAGAAGCCGAAAGAAAAGAAACCGGTGGCCAATTCATTTATTTACCAGGATCTGGAAGAAAAAATGAAGAGTGTATTTGGAACAAAGGTAAGTATAGCATCAAAAGGAAAGGGAAAAGGTAAGATAGAGATAGAATATTATTCAGATGATGAACTAGAGGAAATATGGATTGGGAATCTTACCACTAATAACCCCAATAAAAGAAATGTTCGTAGAAAGAAAAATATTAAATAATCAGCGCATTGAGTCTGAAAGTAGTTTATGGGTTATCTCAGCAGATTGAAAGAAAGTATGTGATGTTATGGCAATAAGATTAGTAGAATATTTGAGAAGTCTGGTACGAGAGCTTGCAAAATTGCCGGATGAGACTGAGTGGGTAGAATTTAAATGTAATAACAAGCAGCCACAAATGATAGGTGAATATATTTCAGCTCTTAGTAATGTAGCTGCGTTGTGAACAGAGTTTGTCAAGTAAAGTGTGTAAAGAGAGCGTTTCAAGTTTTGTGTAAACAGAAAAAACTGATATAAGATATGTCATTAGTTATCGAGGACAGAACCTGTTTTTCAGGGTTCTGTCCTTGTTTGTATTATAATGCAGTTTTAGGGCATGTCAAGCAGGACTGGCGAGACCGTGAGAAAAAGTCTGTAAATAAGATTCTTCTATGATATGCAAGGGTGGCAAGCCTGAAAATCAGGCTTCTCACCCTTGTTTTATATATAACAGTTGTTGAATGGCATGTCAAGAGCAGGCGGTTTTCCGCCTGTCTTGATCGTCGGTTTACTCGTTATTCTGGAAGACGACCTTCGTACATAATACTCAGTTCGCCATATACCTGCGCCCAGTTTCGAATCGTACTGGTCCATTTTTTCGTAGCCTCAAAAGTGGCCAGGTACAGCGCTTTTAAAAGGGCCGTATCGCTTGGGAATACGCTTCTCTGCCGATTCAGCTTCCGGTAGGTGGAATTCAGGGATTCAATCGCATTGGTGGTATAAATCACCGTTCTGACCGTCGTTGAAAACTTGAAAATTGGAGAGATGGCATCCCAGTTATCCTTCCAGCGTTTCATGGAATTCGGATATTTGGGAGACCATTTTTCAGTTACACGATCTAAGGCTGCCAGCGCTTTCTTTTCATCTGCGGCCTGATAAATGGTCTTCAGATCCGCTGCAAATGCTTTTCTGTCCTTGTCAGGGACATATTTCAGTGTGTTTCTTACCTGGTGTACGATACAGCGCTGATACTCGGTTTTTGGAAAAGCAGCAGCGATTGCTTCTTTGATGCCGGTTAAACCATCTGCACAGATGATTAATACATCTTTGACACCCCGGTTTTTCAGCTCGTTCATAACGGAAAGCCAGTATTTTGCGCTTTCGTTGTCGCCAACGCTGATGGTCAGAACCTCTTTCTTTCCTTCCGTGTTGATTCCAAGAATCACGTAAGCTGCAAGCTTTCGGATCACACCATTATCTCTTACGGAATAGTGAATTGCGTCGATGTAGAGAATGGGATAGACTTCGTCCAACGGCCGGTTCTGCCAGTCTTCGATCTGTGGCAGGATTTTATCGGTTACATCGGAAATAAAACTTTCCGAGGTCTCAAAGCCATAAATATCTTCGATGGTTTCGGAAATCTGCCGGGTAGTCATTCCTTTGGCATACATGGAAATGATCTTCTGATCAATATCGGAAATATCTTTCTGACGTTTTTTCACAACCTGTGGTTCAAACGTTGATTTGCGATCCTGTGGCACTTCGATTTCCATCGAGCCATACCGGCTGTTAACCTGTTTCCGCTTATAACCATTGCGATAATCATCATTATCTGAGCGTTCGGATTTTTCGTAACCAAGATGATCATCCATTTCAGCTTCCATCATTTCCTTAATGGTGCCGCCTAAAAGATCCTTGAGCGCATCCTGAATGTCTTCTGCAGACTGGATATCGTACTCTTCCAGGAGCTGATGGATGATGTTTCGTTTTCCTTCTGTCATTTGTACACGATGTACAGGTTTCTTTTGTCTTGCCATAATAAAAGGCCCTCCTAATGATATTTATTGTATCATAGAAGAACCTTATAAACATTATTTTACAGAAAAAGTTTCATACTCTCGTTACGTCATTGCTACATAAACTAGCCAATTATCTAATGCAAATATTTTTCCAGTTCTTCCACAACCTCATATACTCTTGTTGCTGGAATCATTTTAGATGGAACTGTTATGCCTTGATCCATAAAATTATTATATTGTATTTGTGCTCTTCTTTTTGCTTCTTGTAAAGAACCAAGGCTTGTTACTACTTTAAATAAATCTTCACGTGTCTTAGAATACTCAAAATATCCATTTAACTTTTTTATATAATCTTCTCTTCCATTATCTGCACCATAGTCTTGAAAATGTAATAATAACCACAGTTCAAAACTTTCATTAGACCATGCAACTTTTATTCTATTGTCTTTTCGACCTTCTGCTGAAAATTGCGTATTATCAAAATTATCTTCTGGGAAATCATCCTTATCATATACTAGCCATATTTTTTCATATTTTTCCCATTCACCATTAGCCACACGTTTATCAACATATCTTAAGAGTCCTTTTGTATTCCTCCCTGTTCCATACTTTGGATCAACATCAGTCACATGCCAGTCCATGTCGATAACGCCAACAGTAAATGGAAGGTCTTCCTTTTCAAAACGATCCATAAGCTCCAAATATGATTTCTCAGTATATTTATAGTAGCGGCTCCACCAGTTTCCAAGTGCATATTTAGGAAGAATAGGTGTTGCGCCAGTTAATTTATAATAATCCTTCAGGCAGCCTAAATAATCAGTGCCATAGCCAAAGAAATAAAGATCTTCTGCCTCGATATCCTTTCGTGTCTCAATCCAGCCATCTTCTGCAAGAAGCATAGAACCCTTGTCGGAAATAACTGCCCAGCCCTCGAAGGAGAATAAGCCATCCTGTAATGGAATCTCACCGTTTGCCTCATCAAGTGTTCTGGTGGTTCCTTTTAAGTTATGGCCTTTATCACCATAGTGCCATACTGATGTGAATGCCACCATCTGATTTTTCAGCTCGACGCGCAGGTTATTTCCAGCAAATTTGCCGCCAGTGTAGACGAGTCTTGCCTTGTCAGTCTCAATGATCAGCTCACCATTCTTCTCATTTACAGTGTATTCTGGCACATCAAAGGTTCTATTTACAACCATCTGAGTCTTCTTGTCTACAAACACACCTTTTTCGCTGTATTCCATACGAATCATGCTCGGTGTTAGTACGGTAAAACGATAATTTTCGCCCTGTACAATTGCATTTTTTACGTTCATTTTTAATATCCTCCTTATATTTTGATTCTCTGCTTTATTTCACTTGCTTTAGTATAAAGCATAATTCTACATATTTCTTGCAATATTTTTCCTATTTATAACACAATCCTGCTGTGTTTGAGTGATTCCAGGTGCAATTGAATTAACGCGAATTTTCTTTGGTGCTAATTCCTTCGCAGCTGATTTGGTAAGTGCGATTACAGCACCTTTAGTTGCTGAATAAACCAACTGTCCCCTGTTGCCTCTCACTCCAACCATAGACGAAATGTTAATTATGCTACCGCCATTCTCATTTCTCTCCATCACACGGCTTACCATTTGAAGCATCTCAATTGTTCCAAACACATTAATATTGAACATTTTTTCCATATTCTCATGTGAAATCATTCCGATTAATTCATTGAACTCAACACCAGCATTA
>OQVT01000162.1_pt1 | contig 29862 bp, 28 predicted proteins | sample 1691561 | NCBI WGS metagenome assembly OQVT01 (sample SAMN03418260, study PRJEB22391) | human gut metagenome | biome: human-gut; feature: organic feature; material: feces | host: Homo sapiens | place: Tanzania | collected 2013-01 | reverse complement strand
ATATGGGCATCAGGATGCGCACGTCCCGTTTTATCGCGTAAACGCATATCCAAAATATGCTGCCACTCACTAAGAGTGTATGTATAACCACAAATGGTATAGGTATTAAAAGTTAGGTTGCCCCTTGCATCTTCAGGTTTTAGACCTGTAAATATCAAGAACTTATAAACCTTCTCTGCCACCCAATAGCCAAAATGAGAAGCCCAAAGTTGATACCACTTAGCTTGTTACTCCCAATGCGGGCGACAAATTTGCACTCCACCTTTCCGTGAAAGATTTACATAACGTGTACTTTGTTCGGCTATACAATTTGGTGATTTTCGATTATACGACTCTCCTTGTATGCGTTGTGTAGTCACTACCAGCGTCATGCGGATAATGAAGAATGCCTCCTCACACTTATACTTCTGAGCCTTCTCGATAAACTCGTCTTCGCTAACACCATATTGACTAAGCGCGTCCATCAGTTTCTTGTTCTCAAGCAAGAACTGCATATTTGTACTAATCCATACCTTGTGGTCTTTAGTTGCATAGTCAATGTAGGGCGAAGCGTTCAGATAAGCCCAGATATAGTTAGGAAAGCCCTTTTCGTTGGGCATAAAAAAGTAGCGTGTGCCATGTCGGTACATCGAACGATGTCCGCTTTCCCAGAATCCCTTGCATCGCTCTTCGTCGCGCTTCTGGATAAAGGCTTCCACTTCCTCAGCCGACATACTTTCATCCGGTTGCTTACCTTTTGCCTTGTAGCATATTCTGCCTACTCGTGCAATGTGCTGTGCCAGGTTGTCCTGCTGCCACCACTCCACTGAACTGCTTATTAATTTCATTGCTTACGAATCTAAGTTTATTATTTAACAGATAGTGCATTTTCATTGCCGCAATCTTTATTCAATCATATACCTCACACGCAGCACTTCGTCGAGTAGGTCGTTGAACGAGTCATTGTTGAAGATTACAGCATCGAAGAACGACAATGGCAGACGCTTACGTTGATTGTCGCGTGCCATACGTTCAGACGTAACGCCTCTACGAAGTCGGATGCCTACCTTGGCCGACACGCAAATTTTGAACAGCTCTATACCGGGGAACTTCTCGCAGAGTAACTTCAGCCCATCTTCGTCGATAACGTAAATAGCCTTGTCGCCCACCTGCTCGATGGTGGCCCAATATTCATAGCCGCCATATTGCGTATAAGCCAGCATCTTGTCATGCGGCACGTCACACTTCTCCACAAAGTGATGCTCCACTCCATCAATCTCGCCTTCACGCTTCGGGCGTGTGGTGTAGGAGCATATAACTTTATAGCCGACAAAATCTGACAGCATTCTTGCTACAGTGTCTTTCCCCACACCACTGGGACCAGTAATTGTTATTAGTTTCATATAGGATCGTTTTTATTGAATTTTTGACATAAAAAATCAGTGAATAACAAGTGAATATGAAGTGAATACGCAGTGAAGATGTTTTAGCCTTTCAACTCACTCCAAACTCGCCTACATATCTGACGATAGGTTTCCTCTCCTAACTCCACCTTACAGGCATGAATGAGATAGTTGTACGTCACTGTCTGACTGCTTCCCAACTGCTGCCATTTCAGGTTTGACTGTGCTTCATTATATTTGGAGCTGCATCTTGATAGTTGGTGGAAGAGGTCAAGACCATACGGATGTGAGCGCAATGCCCATCCTGCTTTCACCCAGTCGTCATAACTCTCGGTAATGTTCCGATGGTTGCCCACAAGTTCCTGCACGATAATCTCAATCAATCTGTCTTGCACACGCTTCTGTTCCCAGAAGTTAGAATTGCCTTCTACTTTATACCCTACATTCGCATTGTACGAGCGATACGCTTGACGTGAAGCCAAGGAAACGAGCTGAACTTGCTCACCTTCCAATCCCTTATAGGGTACCACATTTTCATTGATATATATATGCTCGGGATCATCCCATGAGGCGAAGCGCACACGTCCGATGTTGCTACAAGCCTTGTCAAGCGTGATGCCGATAGCGGCATAATCTTTGAGTAGAGCTTTGAACTGGTCCTTGTGCCGTTCAGGGTACGCCAACTTAACCAAACCAAAATATCCGCTGCCGGAGCACGACCGCATCAGCAAGGCTATCTCCGGACGAAAAAGGCAAATCATGCGCACATTCTCAAAATTGCTCATTTGCATATTGTCCGCAAGGTCTATGTCGATGGCGAGCCAGCCGGTGTGTTGCTTCAAGTGGGTCTCCCGGCGGCTCACCATTACCCGCTGCCCTGGATGTGTAAGGCTGTCATCTTCATATAGAGCGAACAAGCCGCTAAGAGTGGCACCAGGTAACTTTTTCTTTGTTTCGATATACTCCGGCATCTGCTTCGCCTTACTGCCGTACTCCTTGCGCATAGCGCGAAGATGCTGCACATAGGGCTTCCATCTATCCGTCAAGCAGAACTCACGGATAGACATCTGCGTGATGCACTCGCCAGTTTCTTGGTCAACGAACTTTCCCTTGGCATCATGCGCATCTTGATATATGGAGCATATCTCGTCGAACATATTTTATATGATTAGTAACCATTGTATTTTACCGTTGCAAATTTAATAATTATAATTGATAAAACCAACTCTTACTATTGTTATTAACTTTTGTTTATTCTATAGCAATTCCTACCATTGTTTGACTGTACAAAGCCTGAAGTTTAGTTTTGAACTTTAAAGTCTTCAAAAGTCCAAATTTTAGACTTTGAGTCCATTTTCCAAAAAAACGCCGAAAAATGAAAAGTTCGTAATTTTGAAAAACACTTCCGCTGTCCACCCGGAATCCACCTCGTGACCCCCGAATGAATTTTTCAAAAAGCGATTTAACTTTCTGATTTTCCGCTACTTATCTATTAAAAGTTTAGAAATGGGGTAATTTTTTATATACTTATACGAGCGCAAAGAACAAAAAATATATAAAGAATAGTAGAAATAAGGCATTTTATACGCAATTTTCTCGCATCTTAGTTGCCTTTATCGTCCTTACAACTTACTAAATGTCAATTATTTACGCCATAGGCGTTAATGCTACTAACCATATCATTAGGGTTGGGGAGTTTTGAAAATGGGAAAGAAAGAAAATTGGCAAAATTTATATAGGGTAGTAGCGTTTTTTAGTAGATTTATGGACTTTTGATGGATATGTTATATATAATGTCCGTGATTTTTAAGGAGTTACAAATGTTCGTAGGTTTAAACTCTGGGGACAGAAGTTTATTCTTGAATAAGTGAGTAAAGCGGAAGAAGATGCGAGTGAAGCTAAAGGAAAAGGTCGCCTCGCCTGACGGCGCGACGACCTGATAAATGCTTTGCTAATAGCAAAAGATAGCGCAAGGGATATGCTTTGCCGCTTGCGAAAAACGTAGAGCAAGGGAATGCTCTGCTGCTTGAGGATTACTGCAAAGGCAGCTTGAAAAAGCTATTTGTTCTTCATAAACTGATTTGCCTTTGTCATGCTGTCATAGAGCTTGCCACGGCCATACATATCTATCTTTGCCTCGATAGGCTGCTCAAGGCGTTGCAGGAGCGTGTTTACGGCTTGCAGGAGGGCTACGTTGGTGTTAGCTTGCGCAGACACCATTTCGTCGCTTACAGAAACTCCTGCGGCTACTGTGGGGCTTGTTTCGGCTACATTGCCGTTGTCGTAGGCGCGGCGACCTGAATAGTTGCGGTCATAATTGACGAGAGCCTTCAGCAGTTGCGGATTGTTCATCATCATGGCTTGCGTGGTCTCACGTCCGATTACCAGCTCGGGACCATTTTCGGCTACCAGGGACGGATGGCCGTTGATGGTGGTAGCGGTAGGACGTGTAAGGAGGTTTACGCCGTCGTGTGGCTTATTGTCCTCGGTTGCCCAATAAAGACTACCATCGTTGCCGACGAACGGACGGAGGTCTTGCACGTTGCCGGAATCGTAGGTGAGCATACCCGACGTTACCTTCATGTTTGATTTTTTGTTTGAGCTGCTCTTCTTGCTGAAAGCAGAGCTGATAGCCCACTGGAGCAAACCATTTAAGGTTGCCGTGACAACAGCAGCCGCGATAGGGCCGGCGATAGGACCCAGAAAGTCGAAACACTTGGCAACGGCACCTGCAAGCGAGAGGTTCATACGCGCCTCTGTACTATCCGCCTCGCTCTTCACGGCCTCGTCATCGGTCTTCTTTTTAGCCGATATAGTCGTTGCAAGCACCTGCTCGGTGCCTGCAAGCATGACATCTTGCCCAATCTTTGTTATCTGCTTCTGATCCTCGCTACCCTCTTTTGTTGTCTGGGTCATGTTCTTCTGGCCCTTCTCCACAGCCTTTTCCTGATCTTTGACTCCTTTTTTCTTTATGTCGGCAAGCTCTTTTTGATGTTTCTTTTCATCTCGAAGTTCCTTTTTGTGATTCTTCTTATCCTTATCATCTTTCTTACCAACCTTGATATTAGCGTTAAGAAGCGCATTTGCACCACCCATAGCAATGTCGGCAGCCGCCTCGCCCATATCACTATTACCAGTGGCAACATCAACGGCCGCAGATCCGATTTGTCCTCCAAGACGGGCTACCTCCTTATTATAATCATCAATCGTTCCGTCAGGATGACGTTTCTGCCATGCTCTTGGTGGTTCGTTGGCTTGAGGAACACTATCGTCGGGATTTGGCAATGGCGTGCCATCCTCCTTTGTAGAAACAACATAGCCCGATTTATCCTCGTAATGGTCGCCTGTCCATCGCACCCACAAAGGATTAGACTCTGTGCCGAAATTGCGCCAATCAATACCATTGAAATCGGTATAGTTGGCTTTTGCGTTGGCACGCGCCGCGTCGATGTCGGGCTGGGCGTTTGCTCTGCCCCGTTTGGCCGCTGCATCGTTGATAGCCTTCCACATCTGAGTGTTGACATCGTTGACAGCCATTTTGCCCCATGATTCAAGCATAGACTTGAGGGCAGACTTTATAGCGTCATTTGCACTCTCGGCATCATTGCGCATTTCAGCAAGAGCCTGTCCTACGGCTGCGCCAAAATCCTCAATGGGCCGCACAAGTTCCTTCATCTGCGAGAGGCGCGACTTCATGGCTGTTGCCATCTGATTTGCATAGGCAAGTTCCGCCTCCTGACGGGCACGCTCGGCTTCGTCGATAAGCTGCTTGTTCTTCGTGTTACGTTCTACAAAAGCGTAATAGTCTTCAGCAGCTTGCATACGCGCCTTCATAAGTTCTATCTCAGGGTCAGCTGTGAGGTCGGCAAGACCGAGATTAGAGAGAAGGTTTGTGCGCTTGCCAAACATCTTGCTTTCGTTCTCCATCTTGCGCAGTTTTGCTTGCTGGGCAAGATTGCGCTTATTGGAGGACCACCAAAAATCAACTATTTTTTTTGCAGAGTCGTACTTCTTTTTTTCAGCTTCCGCATAATTGTCCGAATACTGGATAAGGTTCTGATAAAAAGCCTTCCAGCTATCTTCGCTCTCACCCAACGATGTCTTGATACGAGCTGCCATACCGTCGGGATCATCGCCAAAGAGCATCTTCATCAACATTCCCCTACCCTTCGTAGTAGTAACATCAATCGTATAGAGCTGGGCAATATTCCGGCGAGCAGCCTCGAACATCTCATTGATGACCTTCTTGCGCTTCTCGAAAGCCGAGTTGTCGAGAACCTCCTTACCGCCAACCATCTTCTTCGTAATGGTTGTCTCCTCCTTTGTAGGCGCGGCATAACCCATTTCATTGAAGTTGTCATACGAGTTCTGCTGAACAATACCCGTATAGTCATGCTCCATAGCAATCTTACGGCGAGCCTCCATCTGCTTGAGCTGCATCTTCAGAAGTTCCTGTTCGCTGCGTGTGGCTTTTGCGAAGATTTGCGCTGTGATGGAGTTCATAGACAGACCGAGGCTGTTGCCCAACTGCTCCATAAGTTTGCGCAAATTTTCGATGTTGTTGTTCAATATGCCGTCCAACAAATCTTTTGAAAGGTTTACACCCGTCTCATCCGCTTGTTCAACCATATCAGCAGCCATCATCTTCTTTGCGTCTTCCCATTTGTTTTCCTTGCCAGCCACAGCAAGGCGTACCTGAGAACGGGCTATTTCTTTGTTTTGTATTAGAGGAAGGACGAACTGCTCCTGCTCAGTCTTGTCCATCTTAAGAGATATAGCTTGAGCGATTTTTGCGTTAATCTGACGGTCATAGTAATTGTCCACGTCATCCATGATAGCCTTCGCCTGATCTTGCTTCTGCTTCAGTTTCTCACGCCAAGCACGTTCTTGGTCGCGCCTGTCTTGAGCCTCCTGACGGATTGCGTCATTATCCGGAGCGTCTTTTCCGAGAGTGCCTGGATCGTCTTCGGTATAATCCGTATATCCTACAGACACCCAGTTTTTATAAGCCTTATCAATATTAATTAACGTATTCGATCTTCTTCTTGTCGCATTGACATACCAACGAGAAGCAGCAAGAAAATCGACGAGATCTGTTTGAGTCTGAAAGTCTGTAGAAGGAGCCGCCTTGCGGTTTTTGTCATAAGTGTCACGATATATATAACCTTGCTTGCCTATTTTCCAATTAAACCCATCAACCAAGCCCGTCTTCTCCTTCGGAGCCATTTTCGCCAATTTCATAAACAGAGCATCGCCACCTATTCCTGCGGTTACCCATCGGTCTATGTCCTGGAATGTGACACCAAGTTTTGTCAACCCAAACTTCTCGACATAAGCCATCAATGCGTTGGAAGCTGCATTTCTGTTGGAATCCAACTTAGGCAATGCTTGTTGTTTCGCTTGCTCACGCATACGGTAATAAGTAGATCTTTGAGCCTCTTGTGCCAGTTCTGAATAATGGTCTCGCAAATCCTTGACGCTCTTAATCTCGATGCCAAGTTTAGTGATATAAGAGCGGAAATCCCTGTTAAATCGTGATATAATTCCCTGACGTTCCTTTTGCGAAAGGTTTGCCTCGCTTATCATCCGCTTATAGTTTGCAAGCTTTTTGTTTAGATTACTGGTCTCCACGGCAGCTTGTCCAAGAGTTTCGCGCCATGCGTTAGCTTGTCGCTGTGCTTCCTTCTCGGCCTGTGCTGCCTCCTTTGCACGTTGTGCATATCCATATATAGCTCCTGCCACACCGACAATGATGCTCGCAAGGGCTATCCACGGATTCAGCTTCATTGTCTTATTCAACGTGCTTTGCGCTGCGTTAGCCGTGAAGAGAGCTCTCACATATTGGAACATGGCCTTTCCAGCCATACCGAGTGCTGCTACATATTGATAAAGAAGTCTCAGTCCAGAATATACACCTTGCGATGCCATATATCCGATAATCACTGGAAGAAATGTTGCGATACCTTTTAGCGAAATAAGGACCATCTGCAAAGCAACCTGCAACGTTCCTTTCAACAATGGGCTGCTTGTCATGGTCTTCGACATCTCATACCACCATTCTGCCATTCCCTTCACTGCATCCACACCATCAGGATTGACAAATGCCTTCTCCCAAAGATTATTGGCTCTTTCGAGGATACCTATTGCACTCATCTGTTGCATCGAGTATTCCTTGCCTACAGCGGTGGCTTCCTCGAAAGCTTCCTGCGACTCGTAGAGATGGTCTTTCAACATGTCCACGTTCTTAGCCATTGTAACCATAGAAGAAATGAGTCGTTGACCGTCGCCACCTACGTCCTTGAAGATTTCACCAAGAGCATTCATATTGCCCTTCTCCTTCATCTTCTCAAGAATGAGGACAATAGCATCCATAGCGTTACCTGCCTGATACATGCTGTTAATGGTTCCAGCAGGAATGGCAAGGTCTTTTTCTATCAAGTTATGATTCTTCTGCAACGCCACGATAAACTTAGACATAGCGGTGGCTGCAACTTCGGGCGAAGCCATCTGCGCACTGAACGCACTACCAAGGGCGAGTAACTGGTCGGTTGTTATACCGGCTGTTCGTGCCACACCCGTGCATCTCTTCGCAAATTCAGTAATGTCACTGCTCGTGGCAGTAGATGTAGAAGCCAACTTAAACATAGAAGATCCTACAGCTTCAATGGATTTCTCGAGTCCCATCTTCGGGATAAGACCCATCACTTCCGTCATCTTCAGCAATGATGGGAGGGCCTTTTCACCCATTTCCTCGCCGATTGCTACGTTAATTTTATCGGCGGCTCTTACAAATTGAGCCATACCTTCCACTCCGTACTTTCCTACGCCGAGCTTAGATGCCTCATACGCGAGTTGTGCCAGTCCATCCACGCTTGTTCTGGTGTCGATTTTAGCCAGTTCGGTGGAGAGTTGTTTTACCTGCTCCATCGTTAGACCGCAGACTTTACGGATGTCAGTCAACGAACCCGAATACTCAAAGTTTTTCTTGATGGCACCCGCAACGAGGTCTTTTACATGATTGAATATCGCAAACAATCCGACGTATGCCGTGAGGTTCTTCATCGCTGTATGCCATGCCCCACCCTGCTTGTTGGCCGCGCCCGTCACCTCGTCGATGTTCTTCTTCAGTTCTTTCATCGACTTCTGCTTGTCGGCAAACTCCTTGCTCTTGGTATTGATTTGGTTCAGTTCCTCTTCAAGCTGCTTGTAAGCACGTCGCAGTTCGTCGAGGGATGCTTTACCCTGCTTGCTACGAGTGAGAATGTCGTTAAGGGCACTCTGCGACATACGGGTACCCTTGAGGGTCTGTTCGAGCATGGAGTATTGGCGACGGAGGTCGGCCACATACTTGCTGCCAGCAGGGAGTTGCTGAATCTTCTGCTGTATCACTTCCATCGTGCGCTTGATGTCTTCGCCCGAAGCCTTGTTAGGTTCAGCCAATACCTGCTTCATCTGTTTCCAGCTCATTGATGTTTTCTGAGCCTTACCCGACACAGCCTCCAGTCGCTTCTCTATCTCCTGGAGCTCTTTGTTGTATTGCGCAATGTCGCCAGTATTTGCTGTAGGAGTTTTGTCACGAGCCTCAGTAAGCGTGGTCTTAGCGCGTCGCAGGTCGGAAGCCGAAGCATTACCATTGCTCACAGCCTGACGTGCCTCAGTTACGCTCATCTTGCCCTTACGTCTGTCCTCCTCGGCTTCAAGCTGCTTCAATGTGGCAAGGTTCTGCTGATACGACGCATCCGACTTTTGCAGCGAACCAACAAGGTCACGCTGTTGCTTAATGGCCTTATCGAGCCACTGATCGGATTGGTTCTTTACATTCTTCAAGCCATCGGCTATATTAACATACTGACCCTCGATAAGGCGCATTTGGTCGCCCACCTGCTTCATCTCGCTTCGTATCTGCTCTGCCCTCTTCAGGTCGGCATCCGAGCCGGTAAGACCTGCGAGAGCCGACTTACCCGAACCCATAGCACGGCGAAGATCACGCAGTTTAGTATTGGCAAGGTCTTGCACCACCTCGCCCAATCGCTTCGTGTCCTCGATATTGTCACGCTGTACTTGCGAGAGAGCCTTTAGCGTGCGTTCTGCTTGCTTGCATTCAGCCGTATTAGCCTGTCCTGCGGCAGTCATCTTCTGAATGTCGGCAGTATATTTCTGCACAAGAGCGTCAATCTCTTCCAATACCTTTTTGGCTGTAGAGGCATTGGCCGTGATTACTACTTTTGCTAATCTTTGTGTTGCCATTATCTTCTGTTTTTGTGTTGTTAGAGAGTGATATGGATGTCAGAATCCTCAAAAGCCTTAATTATCTGTGCTTCGCCCTGGTAGCCGTAGAAGTCAACGAGATAGTTTTGCATACGCGATTTCAGGTGTCGAAGCTCCATCATAATGGCAGGACGCTGAGAGCGACCCGCTCCATAGCGTTTCCATGAACGGACATAGCGGCGAGAATAGTTGGCCTTTCGTGCGCTATCCACATCGTTGTACTTAGTGCCGAGACCAACACCCATATCCACGAAGCGCATATAGTCGTTGTAGGTAAACTCGTAGGTCCAGCCTTCGGGAGTGTCGTTCACAATCCTGCCTTGGAAAGAGTTTACGCCCACTCCTTCGGCGTGCCATTGTCCGCGTGCTCCACGGGCATCGTTTATTGCCCGGAAGCCGCTGTAAATCTCCTTCGGGAAGATGCACTGCGTCTCGGTGTTTATCTTGAGCTGACGCAACACGTCGCCAAGATACCATCGTGCGGTGTCTTTAAAATCAAAAGCTGGGGCTTGTATTGGCTTTGGCATGACGTTTTACTTTTTATTATCATCAGAGTTTTCCTCTTTCGGCACGATATACTTACCGTTGCTACCACACGCGAAGTTGTAGAGCGGTTGCAGGCTCTTCCAGTCCATGCCCACAACGAGCCATTGTCCGGCATAGATGTCGCCCACCATGCCGAAGGAGATGCTGCTGGTATCGATGCTTTGCAGCTCTGCCATCACCACGGCATCATCGGCAAACGATCGCTTTGTAACGGGGCAGCGACCTGTGCGCTTCACCTCGATAAGCCAGGCGATGAGGTCCTTGCAGTAGTCGGTGAGGTCGTTGGCCGTGCGCTCTATCTTGTTGCCGTCGTAACGGCCGAGGGTCTGCGGCGTGTCCTTCACCTTGGCGAGAAACCACACCTGGTGAGAGACAGATGCCTTCTTTGCGTCAACGAGTTCGCCAGTAGTCAGTACGCTGTATAGCATACACGGTGAGTGAACGATGTTGGCGTTACGGGAAAAGATGTTCTCAAGGTCGATGTAGCGGATGCGGAAGAAACTCTGGTCTTCGAGGCGTTCGCTTTCGGGGTTGTGAGAAAGGGGCTTGTAGATGGAAGCCCAATGCTCAAGGATATTGCTTATTGTCATAGTACTGTTTTTGAATGGTAAGCCTTACTGGACCTTTATTGGCCTTTCTAAGCCTTTATGGGCCTCTTTAGGCCTTTGGGAGAACCTTACTGCTCTTTCTTTGTTTCAACTGCTTCGTCTGCTTCCTCCTTATCCTTCATAAGCTCCTTCAGCTTCACATTGAAGTGTCGCTCGGTCTTGTCTGCCACAATCTTTTGCAGCACTCTTGCCCAAGCCGCACCGTTGCAAGTGCTCTCGTTTTCGAGTATGCTGACGAACTGAACGAGACAGTACATGGCCGTGAGCTGGTTGGCGAGGTGGGTGTTCATGTAGCCCAGAATGTTGCGGTCAAGATACGAGGCAAGGCAGATGCACATGATAAGCACAGAGAAAGTCCACACCATTTTTGCCATCTTCTTTGAGCGCAGTTTTCCGTCCATTTTACACTTCGGGTTGCGCTTTATCTCCTCACGGTATTTTTGGTAGATGCGGCGGTTGCACCGCCACGCCGTATAGCAGTCGATGATGAGGGCGAAAAAGCACACAGTGATAAAATTAATTGAGGGCTCGATGTGAACCCACAGCAAGCCGAGCACTGCGGCAATGGCTCGCGAAACGTAAAAAGGATTGTTCATGTTTTGTGTTGTGTTTTTGTGTTGTTGTCCTGAATTTTCTACAACAAAGTTACTGATAAACTGCTACGCAATGCGGACATGGTGGGGGACGGGAAGATTGAGTATGTCCGTATGGGGGACGGGGAATATTGTAACTTTGGCTACATAAAAACACAAAACTATGTCAGGAATTACGCAAAACACATTGGCCCGCATCGACAAGTGGCTCTCCTATGGCACGAGTATGCAGACGGCGTTTCCTAAGCTTGAACAACGCTACCGTATGCAGATATGCTCGGAGTTTTACAAACGATGGGTGCAAAACAAGGACATCGATCCTCGGACGGTGTGCCGCAATATTGCCCGACGCGACTACGAGATGTTCTTCAACCAGGCTGCGCAGGGCAACAAAGAGGCGCAGGAGTATGTGCTTGCGCTGAAGATTACACTCAATGACGAGGGTAATATCTGTCCGCGTACCGTAACGGAGCTTAACAACGACGTGTTGGTGTGCAACCATCTTATACGTTTCTTTCAGACCGACGAGAGCCCGCGCCATAAGGCTATGTATCTAAGTAGTGCCGAGTGGTTGATACGCACTGGTAAGCAGCAGAACAACGACCGTGCAGTGGATAAGGGTATGCAAGCCTTAGCAAATGTGTATGGCAACTTTCAGGAGGAGAAGGACGCTACAGACGAGATGCCGGATATGAGTCGCATTGCCATCACGCAGGACGTGAGCATCGTGAAGCGCGATCGTGTAAACTACACCGAGGAGGAGAAGCTGCGCATGGCCCGCAAGTATGGTCTTACCACCAAGGACCTGCATGAGATAGAAGACGACGAACTGCTGAGTGGGGAGAAGCCGGAAGAGCCGGACTACTTCGAGTATATGGAGATGGAAAGTGAAGAGGGAAAAGTGAAGAGTGAAGAATCTAATAGTAAGGGAAAAATGATGCGGAATAATCCCGAGCCAACGGATGATACGGAATAAACAGAAAATATAAGGAATAGAGATGACAATAGGACTCATAGACGTGGACGGACGACACGGCAAGAAGTATATCCTCCTACATAGGAGAAGTATATCCTCTCATATAGGAGAAGTATCTATTAGGTTTGAGGGATGCCTATACCTATAGACAAACAATAGGTATAGTTTCAGAAAACTATAAGTATAGTTTGAAAAACGATGTGCCGACAGTTTTCATCGGATGTGCCGACACATTGAAACGAAAGTGTTAGCCCTTTTCATCGAAAGTGTTAGCCCTTCGGAAAACGGAGGTTCGGACGACTTCATCAAAAGGTCCGAACGATTCGGTCAAAAGGTTCGAACCTCGGCAAAAACATATCCATTGATGGGTTGAATAAAAACCATTGATGATATGGGTAAAATGAATAACAAACCAAAGATATGGTAACAAAGGATTTACAAAAGAAAATAGACCGTGCCATTCGTCTACTTCAAGGCATACAAAATGGGTACGACGGCGAGATAGAGATAGCCTATTCGGGCGGTAAGGACTCTGACGTGATTCTTCAGTTGGCGAAAGAGGCGGGCATTAAGTATCGGGCCATATACAAGAATACGACCATCGACCCGCCAGGAACTCTGGGGCACGTCAGGGGAATGGGCGTGGAGATACTGCGGGCCAAGACTTCCTTTTTTCAGCTCGTGGCGCAGAAAGGATTTCCATCTCGCTTTTCCCGTTTCTGTTGTGAAAAACTGAAAGAATACAAGGTGCTCGACAAAAGTGTTATCGGTGTGCGAAAGGCTGAGAGCAGGGCGCGTGAAGAAAGATATAACGAACCGACACAGTGTAGGTACTTCGGAGCAAAGACGGAGAAAAACCACGTAGAACTTATTTACCCTATTCTGGAATGGACCGATGAGGACGTGCGCGACTTCATCATAGACAGAAAGTTGAAACTCGCACCCATTTATTACAATTCGGGGGGGGCAAATCGACGTATCGAAACGTCTTGGCTGTATGTGCTGCCCTCTCGCCTCAAGGCGCAAGCGCATTATCGAGTTTCAGAAATATCCCAAGATAGCAAAGGCTTATCTCCGTGCGGGGCAACAATTTATGGAAACGCATCCGGAAAGCAAGGCGTGCCAGAGATATGACAACGTTTACGAATGGTTCACTCGCGACGTATTTTACAGCTCCGATGCAGATTGGAACAAAGTAAGCTCAGGACTGTTCGGCAAGCCGGACTTCAAGAAGTTCTTGGAGGACAAGTTCGGTATTGACTTGACATTATAAACAACACAACTATGATAACAATAAAAATCAAGACATGGAAGGACTGGAAGAAGGACTTCATCGAGTGGGTAAAGGAGCCACGGCGCAAGACTTGCAAGGAATATGTGGACTATATGGTGGCTTTACAAAAACAGACACTCTACAAAATAATAGAGGACACTTGTGATAAATACAACAATATGCGTGAGGGTCAAATCCAAGACATCACAGAAGCTGTAGAAAAATGCGTGGCTGCTTGTGCTGAAGAAACTCGCAAGTTAATCAATGAAAGTCTGCCCGTAAAATTCTTCTAAGACTGCAACAAAACAACAACAACACTATGTATATATCAATTTTAGATTACAGCAACGGAACGGTCTCGATCATATACGATGAGGAGAACGTGACCGAAAACATGCAGAATGAGGATGTTTATACGCTGCTCGAAACATTGGGATTTCGTGAGTCGGAAATCTATTTTATGATTTCTAAGGAGAATCCTTACGAGCCGGTGGATGAATATGTCACCTTGCGAGAACTTTGTGAGGATGTAGATGAAGACAGAATAGAGGAATTGTCGCATTATCTCAACCTCTCTGCTGAAGATCTGACAGGAAAGGAGGTTCACAATGGCTAAGGACTGGGTAGGCGGCTCGGCTGCTGTATTCAAGACGTTAGGCGCAAGCAACCATACGTATGCGGATAGACAGCGTGAGGATTACTATGCCACAGAACCGAAGGCGACGGAATGGCTGTGCAAGCTGGAGCGGTTCGAGGGCAGGATCTTGGAACCTTCGTGTGGCGAGGGTCACATGAGCGAGGTGCTGAAGGCAGCGGGGTATGAGGTGGTGAGCCGCGACCTTGTGGATAGAGGCTACGGCGAGGTAGCCGACTTTCTCTCTATTGACAATATGGAATGGGACGGCAACATCGTTACCAATCCTCCATACAAATATGCGCAGCAGTTTGTGGAGAAGGCTCTGAGCATCATCCCCGAAGGAAAGAAGGTGGCGATGTTCCTGAAGCTGACTTTCCTCGAAGGCAAGGCTCGACGCACTCTCTTCCGTTCTACCCCCCCATTCGTGTTTGGGTAAGTTCGTCACGACTGAAATGCGCCATGAATGGCGACTTCGACAAGTACGGCAGCAGCGCCGCGGCTTACGCATGGTTCGTGTGGGAGAAAGGATATAAAGGCGAGACAACTGTGAACTGGTTTAACTGAGGGGATAGGACAACAGAAGACACAAAACAACACAAAAACTCAAAATTGGATAATTCAAAATCGGCTTGCCGACCAACTCAAAAATCAAAACTCAAAACTCAAAAATGAAAAAGTACTTCAACAAAATTCCGCCGTTCAAGCCGGACCCTGAGCACTACACACGCAAGCAACACTCGTGGAAGGCGAAGGAGGTCTACGAGACCGAAGATGATGCTTGGGAATATCTAAATCAGAACCCGAAGCTACGGGCGCAGGGCATGACGGTGTATCGGTGCAGGACTTGCAACAAATGGCACGTGGGCCGAATTAGGAATTAGGAATGTTGAGTTTTGAATTGTCGCCGTTGGCGATTTTGAATTGTTCAATTAGGAATTGCAAGGTTCAGGATAACAACTCAAAAATCAAAAATAAACAACTCAAAATGCGCAAAGCGCATAATTCAAAACTCAAAATTCAGAACTCAAAACTCAACTATGCAGCAAGCACATAACATATACTTAACTAAGTTCCAGCAACAGTCGCTATACATGGGAGCCAAGGATGAGCGAGTGATTGCTGCCCGCCGTGTGGGTAAGACCGACGGCTTGGTGGCTCCTTACGTCTGGATGGCAAGCAACTCGATGCCTGGTATGCTCGGCGCATGGGTGGCTGTGTCGCGCCAACAGGGCTTCGGCAAGACCATACCAAGTACGATGGCGGCCATGGAGCGTATGTTCGGCTTTACGCAGGGCATCCATTTCGGTTGGGGTCGCCCTCCGAAACATGCTCGCGAGAGTATCTTCAAGCCCAAGAACTACGACAACTACATTTGGTTGGCCAATGGTGCCGGATGGGTTCTTATCTCTCTCTCACAGACTGCCTCTGCCAACTCTTACACGTTCTCTGCTATGGTGGGCGACGAGGCGAGGTTCTTTCCTTATAAGAAAGTGACCGACGAGTTGATGCCGGCTCTTTCAGGACAGACGCACCCGCTCGGAAACATCAACTTCTCCGACTACAATCCGATGTATAAAAGTACGCGCTTCCTCTCGGATGCCTCACTCACAGCCAAAGGGTCGTGGTTAGAAAAGGAGGAAGAGAAACTGGACTTGCAAATCGAGGCAGGCCCGTTCAAAGGTAAGACGTATCGGTGGGTGCAGGAACAGTTGGAGGAATATGCCAACAAGGTGATACGCTACAACGACCTACTTTATAATGCCAAAAAGAATGGACACTTAGTCCACGTCGTGCCAAAAGAAACTCGCACCATTATGCGTGCCGTGGCTCTGAAGATGATGAAGCATGAAGGACAGTTCCGCATTATGCCTAATCATGGTAAGCACGTTACGAAGGCAATGGTGGAAATGGCAGTGAACTACAAGCTCATTCCTACGGATGACGCCGAATTGGTTTACGACTACGAGTATCTGATTACTTACGAGGAAGATCTTGAAATGCAGATGATTTATCGCAAGCAGAAATATTACAACCTCGATTTGCGCGAACTGCGCCGCGTGGCTTTCTGTGTGCGCCGTGCATCATCCCTCGACAATGTGGATCTTCTGGGTGAAGACTATATCCGCCAGATGAAACGAGATCTTCCACCCTACACTTTCGCGGTCTCAATTCTCAACATAAAGGTACAGAAGTCTAACGATGGCTTTTATTCTAACCTCGACATCGAACATGTTCACGGTTATATCCCCGACGAGATAGACCCTTTATCGTCTGCAAAATTTTCCACGCAAAAGGTGTCGGGCATCATCGGGGGGCGGAAAGTTACGAGCGAGAGTTATCAACCCGACTTTAAGGAGTTGGGCGAGCGCAACGACTCACGCCAGGACTCCGACTGTATTAATTCCCTTCCTTTATATATAGCCTTGGATTACAATGCTAACATAAATACGTTGGTGGTTGGGCAAATGTATGAGCGCGACGGCATGGAATGTCTGAACGTCATCAAGAGCTTTTATGTGAAGAACGAACGCAAACTACGTGAGTTGATTGCCGATTTTTCGGATTATTACGCACCGAAGCGAGCCATCAATCGCGACGTAACGTATTTTTATGATTCCACGGCTAAGCAGGGAGCATCCTACGCTTCGTCAGACGAGCGATTCTACATGACCGTGATTGCAGAATTAGAGAAGCGAGGTTGGAACGTGACGGCCATTGACATGGGTGCTCCTGAAAAGCATGAGGTGAAGCACAAGATCATCAACGACGGCTTGGCGCACCTCTCCTACCCTGCCATCCGCATCAACCAAACAAACAACCCCGACCTTATCATTGCCATGCAGCTGTGCGAGGTGCAGATTTCGTACAAGGGCTTCCACAAAGACAAGAGTCAGGAGAAGAAGCCCGAGAGCGAGGACACACTACCCTTACAGCAACGTACCGACTTCACGGATGCCTTCGATACTCTGTACTTAGGTTGCAAGTTCTTCCGTGGCGGTGGCGGTTGGTTTGTGCTGCCGAGTGGAAGATGATGGGAGTTTTGAATTTTGAATTTTGAGTTTTGAATTATCGCCGTTGGCGATTTTGAATTATTCAATTTGGAGTTTTAGACTTTTTTAATAAAGACGAAGGGCAGACTTTATCACAACGGCTGCCCTTCTGAAGTTTTAAAAATGAAAATCGCTAATTACAAATTGCTTTGTTGCTTGGGGTGAACGATTACAAGAACACTGGCAGTCTACGCCACACGCCACCGTTAGGCTTGAAATCTTCCTGCCATTCTCTATATTCTATGTCAAATTTTGCACCATAAAAAGCAAAACCTTCGAGAGGTAGGCTCTTGATGTATTCCTCCTGCTGCTCACGAGTCATAAAGTCGTTAGGCATTAGGATAATGCGGTTGCTACGAGCATGGGCAAAGAACTCTATTGCAAAATCCCCATTCGTCAGCATCATCTTTATTGCCTCATAATCGGCCTTGCTTTTAGGCGAAAAGTTAATGCCGTCCACATTCCTGAAGAGTGAGCATGAATTACGAAGTATCCTCTCGTTTAAGGACATTTCAAAACCAGATGTGTATATATAGAGTTGCTTGACATTTGGATAAGCAAGGCGTAGACGAGCACAGAAACCAGTAATATCCTGCAAAGAGAAAGGTTCGCCACCAGTAAGCATAACGGTATGTGCAGCCTTTAGTTCTTGTACGGTTGCCACTGGTATCGTGTCGAGGTCGTATTGTTTATTACAGCATAAACGGCAAAGATAGCCACACCATCTGGTTATCATCAAGTGTATGGCTCCCTTATCGGCTCCCAGCTCGTCTTTATATTTTCGTTTTGTTTCCATATTATTTATTGTTTTTCAGTTTCTTCCTCTTTAAACATCTCATGCCTTGCTCCCATCAGCCATGACTTGAGATTTATATATCGGTTGTTGTCAAGGTTGGCATTGCGCCACTCGGAATACTCGTCATAGTCTATATCATTGTCAAGAATGCGTACCATATCCTCGGCATTGAGAACGTCGGCTTCCTCGAAGTCGCACGCTCCACCAACATCATCGCCTATCCAATACCATGTGCGGCATCCGTCAAAAAGTTGCTGATTGACGAGCTCTGCCAGTTTGTTGCAGCAGTCTTTGAACTGCTGTACGAATTTCTTTGATTCAGGATCTATTTGCATAATTCTAATTTTACTTTAATTTTCTCACACTCTTTTGCTGTAGCAAATCTAAAAACAACTCGCTGGGCTTGAGGAAACGAAGGCTTCAGAATTATCTCCTGATCTATAAAACACGTTCTACTCTTTACGGGCATGCAGAAATAATAACGTACAGTAAAGAAGGGCGCTATAGACAAATTCTTAAACTTCACAATAAAAGCCCTCTTTTTGCCGTCATTTAGAATAATATCCATAGTTACAATATCCCCATCCTTAAATTCAAGCACATCCCAACTACGACACAAGCGAGAAGGAAATAGCATAGGTTCTCCCAGTTCAAAGTTGGCTAAACGTGCATCGCCACGAAACAGATAGAGCGTATCGTCCTTTGGATTAGAACATTTCTTCATTAGTAATCCAGATGCGTTCGTCTCCACCTTCTTTACTTCTCTGAGCAAAGGCGAATACAATACGGCTCCATCGGGCAAACTGCGCAAAAAAGATGCGAGTTTTTCGTTTTGCTCCTTAATGTTTTTCTCTTCCATATCTATATTTTCTATTGTTTAATCTCACAATATTTCGGGTTGTCGTACACACTCAAGTCGGTCCACCATTCTTCCCTACCCTGCTGCACATGGGGATTGTCGGGCATGTCTAACTTCACTACATCCTGTATCCATTCGTCGGGGACGTAAGCCTCGAATGAAGCCATGCGCGACTCCTGCCCTGGTACACGCAGCGGTCGATAACGCCCGGCAAATCTGTAACATTCCGTAGTGATAGGCTTCTTGAGATTATCAGGCAAGACCGTCACTTTGTATCTATTGCCTCGATGTAAGGCGGCAAGGGCATGGATGTAGTCCTGGTGCCCGCAATTTCTGCCTGATTGCGTGTTTATCTCATAGAAGTAGCACGTCCATACATTCCGGCGGAAGATGTACCAAAAGAAATCCATATCATCATCGGTCATCTGCGGAATGTTGCGGAATACAATCTCACGCCACACATGCTGACGAAGGTGCGAGCCATGAGCGAATCCTTCAACGGCTGCAACAAAGTCGTGACGGTCAAGACTCAGATCTATCATACAATATGTATTTTATATCCTCGTACATAGCCATTTCCACCTTCTCGCCATCGAAATGTCCAAGAGCCAGCAGATGACCGTCTTCTTTAGTAGCGTCTTGAATTGAGGGTGCATCGGCTCGCACAACGAAGATGTCAAATTCCTTGATAAACTTGAGCTGTTCAAGTGGGATTATTGGCATCTGCTCACGAGCGTTCTGACGAATACGCTGAAGGTCTTCCTTGGTGAGCATGGCAAACTGAGCCTGCGCCTTACGCACAGCTTCGGTCTCCACCTTCAGACGGTGAGCCTCGTAGGCTTCTTGAGCGATATTATTGTTCTGCCACATAGCCACCTGGTTAAGGAACTTCAAAAAGCCGCTTCTTCCTTCAGCTAATTTCAATTTTACCAGAGATTCTTCAATGACAAGTATCTTATCTCGACGCTGCCAATGAATAAGTCCGTGACGTTCAAACTCATTGAGAATGGACGTAATGGTAGCTAAGTCGCGCAACTCTTGCAACTTGTCTTGCTTGTTTCTTTTAAAAGGATTCCACATATATATTTTATTTTAAGTTTGTAAATCAGTTGAAAAAATCTTCCATTCTCACGAACCGAAGATTGTTGAAAATTGCCTATAGTTTCGCTAAACTATATTTGTACCATGAATTTGAAATCTTCAAATAATAAAAAAACAAAAATGTACTTTTTAGTGTGTTATGAATCTCGTGCCGTCTACTTCAAGCACAAGTATGTCATTCACAACCCTTATCTCACCACTCACCACGAACTGCACCTTGCGCTGATGACGGTCAGTGTCTACAGCAAGGCAGACACACATACCTGCGTCTACATGTCCGCTCTTGGTAAGGAACTTGATATAGAACGGCATACGCTGCACGTTCCTGGCTGTCTGCGGAGGATTGAAGCCCGTGACACGTTGTCCCGTGCGAGGGTCATCCCATTGCCATTTCTCCATATATCGACGAAGCTCGGTATAGGATTGGGTTGGTTTCTTCATTTTTGAATTTTGAGTTTTGAGTTTTGAATTGTGCGCTACGCGCATTTTGAGTTATTGAATTTTGAGTTTTGAACTGTTGGCTTTACACCCTTTGACTTTTGATTTTCTTTTAATTCTCAATTCAAAATTGAACAATTCGAAATCGCCAACGGCGACAATTCAAAACTCAACACTCTCGTAAGGGCGGAAACTCAAGGTGTATGAACCTGTCTATTACCTTATCCTTTATCAGTTTTACGCCTCCGGCAAAAATCTTCTTACGCTGACGCAACACGTCGGGGAAGAGGATATTGCGGAGCGAGTTACCCCAGTCGGCTGTGGAGTTGAGTAGGTGGGATGGGTGGAACACGAGCGTGTATGCAGCCAGTCGCACATCGGTCTGCGGACGGTCGTACATCGGTCCACTAAGTGTTAGAGCTCTATCCTTATTGTAGAGCACCATGTGACTGCTCAGGTCGCTCACGTCGTCGCTTTGCGCATAGATGATGCGGTCGGCGTAATCGCCAAGGTGTTTTGCTATGAGCGAGTCGCACGAGCGATAGGTGGATAGCACGAGGTGGGTTATCCATCCTCGCTCAAAGCATTGCTCAAGAAACATGAATGTCTCTTGTTTAGGCGAAGGCATGGTGAGCACCATGACGTGAGAGTCTATCACAAGGTGACTCACTGCCTTATAGAATTTCTCCGCTGTCACGTCGCCATGAGTGTAAAACGTGAGCTGACGGTGGGGTGCCTGGTTGACCGCCTTGGGCAGCTTATTGTCTACGCAGCAAGGCGGAATGAAGAGGAGAGTATCGTCCATATATGAATTTTGAGTTTTGAATTTTGAATTATGCGCAAAGCGCATTTTGAATTATCCAATTTTGAGTTACGAATTTTGAATTTTGAATTAGCAATTCTCAAATCAACATTGAACAATTCCTAATCGCCAAAGGCGATAATTCAAAACTCAAAATCCAAAACTCAAAATTAATCATTCATCATCATTGGCATTGCCAGTGTCATAACCTTGGGTGCCGGTTCGTCGGCGGTGAGTACCACGGCGTGTGTACTGTCAAGCAACTGCATACGGATGGTGTCTGAGGGGATAGGGTTGATACAGGTTTGGAGTGCTGTTGACTTTAGTCCGATGAAGAAATTATCGGGACATTCCGAGTTGGATATGAACACCTGGTCTTCGCCCGACATGGCAAAGTCTACATCGCTTGCCGACACGTTGATGAACATGCCGTTCTTCTCTATCTTTACCAAATTACTTGCGCTGCTTGAGAACAGACTGACGCGACGCAGGATGTCTATCATTTCCTTCTTGTTGAACACAACATAGTAGGGGTTTGACTTCGGAATCACGCTACCGTAATTAGGGTATCTGCCTTCCATGTGTTTGCAGATAAGTTCGGTGTCGCCCGACGAGAAGCGTATGGTGTGGCCGTCGTTCTCGATGCTGATGTCTTCGCATCCATCGAAGGCGGACAATGTGCGGAAGTAGTTGCGGTGGATAAGCGTCTTGCAAGGTTCGCCTTTACGGAAGAAGCCGCTACCTCCCTTCTGCGGGTCGTTATTGTGCGTTATCTTGGTAAGGATGTGTCCGTCGGTGGCTGCAAAAATTACTTCCGAACGGTCGTCGGCAATGTCGACACACAGACAGGAAAGCGTAGGGCGAAGCTCGTCTATCTGCACGAACTTGTCGGTAGAGTCTATCACGGAACGGAACAACTGACCAGGCAGACATATGATTGTCGATTTCTCGCTATTGGGCAGCACCATCTGCGAATAGTCCTCGCCTGAGAAATACACCATGCTTGCCTTGCCCGACTTAACGCTGTCGCCACTGCCGGTGCAATACTCTACGGTGAACGTCTGACCGTCTTCCACTACATCAAGCGTAACAACACAGTCGGGCAAAGTACCTAACAGCGAACTGAGCATCTTGATGGGCAACACTATCGGCTTGTCGAACTTGCCGCCACACAAAGTGAGTGGTGCAAGGATAGTGAGCTGCGCTTCGGTGGTGGATGATGTAAGGAAGAACTGACCGCCTTCGTTGCGTGTCAGCAGCACGTTGTCGAGAATGGATATTGTATTCTTGGAGCCGATACACTTTGCCGACTTGTTGAGGGCAGCGTGCAGGGCGCGGGATGATTGGGCTTGTAACTTCATGAGTTTTGGATTTTGAGTTTTGAATTTTGAATTATCGGCTATGCCGATTTTGAGTTATTCATTTTTGAGTTTTGAATTGTTGCCATTGGCTTTTTGAGTTTTTGAGTCTTGAAATTCAACTTAGCAATTCTTAAATCAAAACTGATTAATTCAAAATCGGCTTTGCCGATAATTCAAAACTCAAAACTCAAAATTCAAAACTCTTAGAACGGCAAATCCTCGTCTTCAGCCGGATTATAACCGCCGAGGTCTACGCCGCTTGCTTCTGCCGGTGCCACATAGCCGGTGGCTGCACCTGCCACGCCTACATTCGGTGTAGCGTAAGGTGAAGGCTGCTGTGGGGGCTGTGGCTGATAGAGCATAGCCAGACGCTTGTTCAGACGCTGACGGATAGCCTTAAAGAGGTGGGTTTTCTCGTCGGTTGGGTCTTGGCTCACGATGTCAGGGTCACGTTCCTTGTTTGCCTCCTTCACCTGCTCCACAAGCTTAGGGTATTTCTTTACCGCTACCTTGACGAAATCTACAGAGAAAGACATCTGCATTTCATGTGTTGGAACAGTAACGTTTGTGTCGCCACGCTCCATTGCCGAACGACGCACTGTGTTTTTATAGTTCTCATTCAGAGGCCAGATGTTTACGCGCATCTTAGCCAGTGTGCGGTCGGGATTCTGCGGATGCTGCTCCACTTTGATTTCGTTCAAGTCTGCCGGAACGCAGACATACACTCGCTCGGGATTGTTCTTATCAATACCCTTGAACACCTGCGCACCGTTAAGAGAGAGCAGGTCGATATTACCATTGTAGCTTGCCATTTGTTTACTGTTTTATTTGTTTATTTATGTTTACTTCTTTCTCGTATCTCATTTCTCTGCCATCCCGCAGCCCAATCTACAGGAGCCGCATTACAACAACGGAATGAGGTATTCACATTGTATAGCATTGCACGAAATCCGTCCAGCTCTTCAATACTAAAAGGACAGTATTTGTTTACTCGCTTCATTTCCGTTTTTTTGCCCTACGTTTTTTATCTCTACTTTTTTGAGAATTTCGTTTTGAGTTTTGAAGAGCTTGCCCATAATATTTAGGACCGTGAAGACTCAATTCACTTTGAAGTCTTAATCTTTCAAGCGTTGCAATATCAGTATAAATCATGTCTTTGTATTTTAAAAATTTAATACAACCTCGCTCTGCTATCGTCCATATCATCCATCGTGTGCACCTTGTACCATTTCTTCACACGGTTCTTCGGCGCATACACCTTTGAAAGCCCGATAAAACTACAACAAGCGAGGTGCAGCGGACTGATGTTGCCGCCAAACAGCGGAGAACTCTGCTCTCTGCAACTACATTTTATGTGGTCGTAAGAAATGCAGTTTTCGCACTTGGGGGGGTGAATGTTCGCATAACCAATAATTTTACTCTTCTACTGGAAGCCTTTTCTTTTCATCTTTGATGTACTCATTGCAGTACTCAGCAGGAACATAGGTATGTGCATAGAACTGTGTAGCGCCCACAATACGCAAAGTCTCTCGGTCGTTATATACGGTATGGAACTTATGCTTGAGATAATCAAAAACGATATTTTTAGCTGTCACTACGTCGTATGCCCACACAACAAACATATCGTTTTTATGTACTCCATAATGAAATCGGTCTTCAGGGTCGAAAACATCTGTATCTATAAAGTTGGCCTTTACCTTGAACGGCTCTTTTACGAGCGCATCAGGGTCTTTTTTCAGCTGCTCTTCTTCCTCCTCAATGTCGGCATTTGTACGACCGATAAAATGGAACTTTCCGATTATCTCTGACTTTGTGATATACACATAGCTTGCGTCTGGAGAGTCAAAAATCTTGTTTACAGCTCCCTCCGCATAGTCAATAGCGCAATCTTGTGCTCCACGCAGAGAGTCGCTACGTACAATAAGCACAGCATTCTCGTTATTGCTACTACGAACAGTCACTTTCACGTGAGCGAGAGAATTAAAGTCTGTTTGCTCTTCCGCACGGAAAGGACAGTCGGAGATTTCAACCTCATTAACGCCATCCTTTTTCAGTCCGTTAGCCAACTCGTAGGTGATGAGTTTTCCTCGATCAAGTAACACCTTACAACGGTCGATTTTTACCGTTTCCTTAGTGTCTTCGTCTATAAAATCCTCTGTCCATGTGCGGACTGCTCTTTTTGCCAAATAATGACCAATCGATTCTTCAACTGGCACTACTCTTGTTTTGTAGTCCTTTCGTAAAATTATTTTTTCCATAATCTATAATAAATTAAAAATGTTACATCCTTGTTTTTGTTTATTCTTAGAACGGCATATCCTCCTCGTTTATATCTGGAACACTTGCCGTTGTGTTATTCGTTGCCGCAGGTGCCGACATTCGCCTGCCCTGCTTGCGCGTCTTGTTGTTCTCCCACCGTTCTTTCTCCTCGTCGGTGAGCTGCACGATGTTGCCATCATCGTCACGGTATGGTAGCGGGTCAGGCTGTTCGGCAAAGGCTTTTGCTATGCGTTTGAGCTCTCGGTAATCCTTCGGTATCGCATCCTTGCCAGGACGGAAGAAGAAGAAGACGTGCTTGGAAGTCTGCATGTAGCGGATAAACTTCGGCTCGATGGTATTGTCATTCTCCCACTCACGCCCGGTGAAGTATTCCTGCGTAACCCATGCCTGGAGCTTAAAGCATTTGCGCTGCTTGTCACTCTCGTTCTCGAAGAGATGCTTAGGATTGCACGCTATCGACATGTTTTCGCAATAGTCGTATATCTTCTTCTTGAAGGTAGCACGGCTATACTCCTTGCTCTTACCCTCGGAAGCATCAGCCCAATCGCGCATGAACTCGTTGAACATATCGTCCGTACATATCGGCACTCCGTAAACCTCGTTGCGAGAGAAGAACCACTCGAAGTAGCGGACAATGCTCTCGGTGAGCTTCTGCACCATCTGGCGGCGACGCACATTGCCTTGCGGTGCAATGGCAAAGGAGTGGTAGCGCATCAGGAACTGCACTGCCAAAGCACAGATGTAAATGGCTTGGTTGCGGTCGGTGTCATCTATTTCTTCCGGCTTGTCGCTGAAGTTCTTCATCAACGCCGACATCAGACGTGCTGCTTTGCGCTTCTGCGGATTGGCTCTGGCAAAACGATTTGAGAAGCTGACGAGAGGGAAACGTCCTACTGTTGAGTCGTCATCGTCCGACAAAGGATAGTTGCAGGTGATGACATGTTTAGGGGCATCTTTTAGTGGGACAAGTTCCTGATCTACGCTTTTCTTTTCTACCGTCAGTCCTGTAGTAACCATATTGTAGAAGTACTTCATTGGGAATCCTTTTTGCTTATCCTCCCAGTGTAGAACCCTATACTTGAATGGTTCGCTGAGTAGATTGCCCAACACAAACCTCGCATCGGTAATATGCTCCATGCGCTTCATATCAATGTCGAGCACGTTCACAGCACTGCCGACTATCAATTTTACAATGATAGACTTGCCCGAACCTCCAGTAGCCTGTTTTTCGTCAGGAATATCGTCTTCAAGAAAGTACGGACAGACTGGCATCATGCCTTTGTTGGAACGATAACACAAACGGCCAATGCCTGAAATCATATTGACGAAATGAGCACCGATAACGGCTTTCTCCAATTCCGTCAATTCTTCCTTATTGCGCTGCGCTTCTTGCTCTCGCTCCCAGAGAACATTGGAGCAACCACGCACGATACGCAAGATAGGCCAAAGGTCTTTTTCTTGTTTTCCCTGCCAGTTGACATCCCAACGATAGGTTTGCGCCCACTCGTCGAGGTCGGCCTTCATCTGACCTATCTCGGTGGTAGTGAACACTGGCGACCCGTCCTCATTCTGCATCTTCTCCTTCTTGTCAATCGCTTCCAGTCGGTCGCGGTATTCCTGACGCTCGGTGATGGTGAACGGTGTCTTGAACACCCGCATCGTGAAGTCATACGGCTTCTTGGCAAGCGAGGGGATAAAGAAGTTGATGTCGTCATACGACACCGTGCGGATGCTGTCGGGCGTTATCTTCAGTGCCACATTGTTGAAGTAGAAGTACTCCGTCTTTGCATCGAAGGCATCGGCAAAGTTAATCACCATACTCTGCAAACCTCCGGCAGACTTCTCCGTGAAGGTCTTATCCACCATATTGGCACAGTCGGACATCAAGCGTCGCTCGTTGTCGCTATGCCGCCATGCCTGTTTTGTGTATTTTAACAGTAATGTCTTTGCTGCCTGAATGATGCTCTTTACGTCAATATACTCCACGAAGCATTTGTTCAGGTGGATATATTTTCCTACGAGGTCGGTGCTCTCGGGATCTATCATGCGGTAATATCCGCGTGCCGTCATAAAGAGCCACAATCGCGTTGGCGACACCTTGCAGGTAGGTGGCTTTGGCTTGCCGCTTCTTGGGTCACACGGCCATTCTATATCAAACGGCTCTGTGTTGCTTACTCCACGCAAGCTGGAGTAAAGCGGCAGACGAACATCATGGTCAAACTGGAAGTTCTCTTCCGCATTCATGGTGTACGTCAGCAGATAGTCGCGCACGCTTCGGGGAGAGCAGCCATACAGCCATTGCCAGCGTCGGCAGTAACGCGATCGGAAACCTTCTGGCAGCATTGCATAATACAATGAGCTGAACTTGGTGCATATAGCTCCGCAATCACGCTGTGAGGCAATGTCATTCGGATAGAGAATAATAACACGCTCGGCAAAGCGGTTCATCTTCTGATATTGTACGCCGCTAAAATCAAGTTTCTCCGGCTTCCATTCGCCGCACTCTATATACCAGAAGTTTCTCCGTCCGATGGAGAACGCCACGTGATACCAACAGAAGTCTTGGAAGTGCTGGTCTTCCGCCTTGTCAAGGCGCAAAGAACGCATGGCATAATACACACTCAATGCGTCTTCGGGTGTACGACAAAAGACGATGTTGCGAGCCTTTATCTCGGCGGTAGGAATTTTTACGTCCACCTTCTTGAACGTACCTTTCAATACTCCATCCTTAGTCTCGTTCTCCTCCCAAACCTCCTTGGTCTCGGTATATTTTTCTTCGGGGGCGTACTTGGCGATGGCAGCATGAACAGCTGTATTGTCGCTCTTGCGATTATCCATCGCATGAACAAACACGTTGTCGCCCATGAGCCACTTGCTCACCTTCCTCACGCCATGTTCCTCGGCGGTAGAAAACACTATCGGTTCACTGCCAGCCATTGCCGGACGGAAGAAACATCCGTATGAGTTTTGCGGACCTATCTCCTGTGAGGCAAAGCATACGAACAAGGGATTCCAAGGTGTGCCATGAATAATCTCGCTCACATGCTGACCGTCGCGTATCACGTCGGGCAGCGTTACGCTCAGAAGGGAATAGATACGGAAGTCCTTATTGAGCATGTCGGGCGTAAACGTACTGCCAAAGCCGAAGCGAGGCAATCCTTTGTCGAGCGTCACCTCACACCCAAGGGCTGCAAGTTCTTGTGGCGAGAAGTCGGTCTTCGGCATGAAAGAGAATGTCTCGATGGTCTGCTGTGCCTGGGTACGGTAGTCCATCTTGGCAAACACTTCGGGGAAGGCACGGCGCACCTCGTCGGTATCGCCAAACACATCCCTTACAAGTCTTTGGCAGATGCGCTGAAGACTATATCCGTGCATAGGAAGATTCATCTCCGCTGCATACAATTCAACAGCTCCGTAGCCGGTCTTGCCAGTCCGGGTGCATTTCCATTTTACAGCGCCATGCTCAGACAGACGATTGCCGTCAACGCCATTGCCGTCATACAGTCCACCTCGTTCATTCTCGTAGATAATGAAATGAGGCGTCTGCTTGACATCGGCATCCGCGTCCTGCCCATTCTTGCAGATAGGACAGAAGCACGCGGTCTGGCCCTCGATGCGCTGCTCGTTGGCAGGCTTCACGAGAAGGTGCAGGTCGATGTTGGCAAGGCGGTTTAATATTGGGTGAAAGAACATAATTGCCGTTATTGTTTAAAAAGGACAGCCGGCGATGTGCCAAACTTCTTTAAGCCTTGCTCAGTCTCCGAGGCCTTCAGTTCCTTATTACTGGCGAAGCTTACTTATAGGAGGGCGTTACCGCTACCTCCATCGTCGTGCTGTCCTTTATTCTTTTTGTTTTACATTTGTTATTTACTATAAGTTCAGAAATGTCTCCGTGCGGAAGTGTCGGATGGTGCAGTTAGCCAAGTTTTTCATGCAGCTAATCAACATCAGCACGAACTCCTTGAACGAAATGATGCTCTCGTTAAGACCGATTATCTCCACAGCCACACGCCAATAGCATTTGCCATTTCTCACTCGGCAGGAATGCTCATTCCTTACTATTATATTCCCTACATTGCCCTGCATCATCGTAAACAACTTTTGACACACATCCTTCACTAAGGCGAATGGCGCATGAAAGAGCAACACTTTGTTGTCGCCGTCATAGTCGCGCACCATTTCAGTATAGGCTATGCGGTGCAGATACTCCCGATGCGTAGGTCGTCCTTGTCTCTTGTTCTGACGGTTGGGAATATAGGGATAGTTCAGATACTCGTAGTTAGGCATTATTCCTCCGGATATTTCAGATGAGCCAATTTCTTCATCATCTGCCACGTTGAATATATGCTGCGCTTGCAGTCGAACACGGGGTCATGCTCCGCACCCTTCTCCACGTCCTTATAATCTTCCACAAGATCGTATGCCTCACTCGGACGATAGAACACGCCACGCGCATTGCATAACAGTCGGGCTGCCTCGTAGATGAATGTGCGGTGATCGCGGAAATAGGTGTAATGTACAGGTATGTTGATATTCAACTTATAGCAGATGTTACGCAAGATGGCAATGTCGAAATCAGAACCCTGCGCCCAGAGACACACGTCCTCGTCGTGCAATGCTTCTTTGATTTCCTTAATCCATCCGAATAGGTTGCCTACAACAGTCTCTATGGGCGAACATGGTGTAGCATCGTCATCGCTCTCAAGAACGGCAGCTTTCGCTCCTTCGCTTTTCTGCTTCCACCATTCGGCGGTATGTTCGTCGAAAGTAAAACCATCGACAAACATACCTCTTAGGTCTACATGAGCAGAAAATATGGGGTATTTTACAGCGTCATTGCCATTATAGAAGGGAGATTTGTCTCCATCACGATTCCATGCCACTGCCCCGAC
>OQVT01000158.1_pt1 | contig 30027 bp, 30 predicted proteins | sample 1691561 | NCBI WGS metagenome assembly OQVT01 (sample SAMN03418260, study PRJEB22391) | human gut metagenome | biome: human-gut; feature: organic feature; material: feces | host: Homo sapiens | place: Tanzania | collected 2013-01 | reverse complement strand
AGATGTGCAGATAAAGTAACGACTTCTCTTTCTAACTTGTTTCGTGGTTTCATATAGTTTAGTTTAAATATCAAATAAATTAAGTTGTCCTACAGCCTCTTCATTTTTTTTCTTTTCTTGTGCTTTACGTATTGCACATTCTTTCTTGGCTTTCTCAGCAGATTCCAACTTCGCGATACACCGCTCTTTGTATTCTTCACTTGCTTGTTTTTCAAGTTCTTCTTTAGTATGGTCAGAAAGATTTACGACCACTTTACAATTTGTAATACTACCTTGTATTTTTACATCATCCTCATCATAATAGTGTATGGCCATACCAAAGATTTCATCGTCATCAAACCCACAATTTCCTGACTTCTTAACCTGCTCGATAATGTAATCACAACACTCATCTACAGATTTACCCTCTCTTTTATAACGCATTGCAAATAAATCATCATTTGCAGCTCGATTATCAAGATAACCTTTAATTACTTTCTTGAATGTTTCAGTTCCTTTTACCATAATCTATAGATTTAAGTTAAATTGTATTTTTATTTTTTCACTATCTGAGAGATTATTCCAATTAATCTTTCGATAATGCCCTGCTACAACGACATATACAACAGCCGAAAAGCCAAACTTTAAGTTTTCTGTGAGCACAGCTGGACACAGTGTGTGTTTCAGGATATAGAAGCCAGCCTCAAAGTCAATGTCACCATCAGACCAGTCGCCACGAATCTTCTGACCCGTAAGATACTGTTTTGCGGCATTGGCAAGACAATCAGCTAGAATGTCTGCTGCAGTCTGCCCTTTGGAAGTGTAAACGCTCCAGCCGGTCGCATTGGTCCAGGAACTGCCATCACCAGCAGCATTGACGTGAATACTGACACAGATAACATTCTTCGTCCCGTGAATAAGGCATTGACCATTCACACGGCGACAGCGCTCTTTGAGTGGAATATCATCGTCTTCTGGAACTAGGAGTGACGCATCGTAGCCTCTGTCATTGAGGTCTGATACAATCATCTTGGCGATTTGTCTAGTGTAGAATGCTTCTCTGAATTGTCCGTCCGGACTGCGTTTGCCAGGAGTGAAGACTCCGTGGCCATTGTCGATTAAAATTTTCATTGCGGTAGTAATTTATGCTACCGATTCCCAGGACAAAAATACTGATAAGAAATGAGAATAGTGAAATTTAACTCACAAAATGTGCAAAGTTCCCCTACCACTAATTCTCAACAAGGAAAGAATTTACAATAAGAAACTTTTGCTATATTTGCCGTAGGAATGAGTTGTCATACAATCATTTCCTATTTAACTCGTTGGTTCGGGGGCTTCGGCTCTCGAACCTTTTTTCTCAAAAAAGGAAGCCTTCTCAAAAAATGTAGGAAAGATGTAGGAAACTTTTTAACAACAAACCCTCGTAGAATGCATCTACGAGGGTTTTCTGTGGTGCCACCGAGAATCGAACTAGGGACACAAGGATTTTCAGTCCTTTGCTCTACCAACTGAGCTATGGCACCATCATTTGGGACTGCAAAGATAGTGAAACTATTTGAATCTGCAAATTTTTTAAGAACTTTCTTCCGTGGATTTTTTCTCGGCCATTTGCCTTAAGAGAACCTTGAGATTGTCTCCCCTATCCAGGTTCATCTTCTTGCGTAGTCGATAACTTGTCATATTGACCGACGTAGACTTAACTCCGGTAACTTCCGCTATCTGCTCTGCCGACAAGCCCAACACCACGAACATACAATATATCTCCTCCGCCGGACTTATGCCGGGAATCATTTCTCGCAGATTATGTGAAAAGCCCGGATATACCACCGAGAACTTATCCTTGAACACGACGTCGCCGAACTCGGAGTAAGTGGATATGAGCTCCTTACGGGCATTGGACATAGTCTGATCGTCCGAAAGGACAGATCTAATCTGCTGTCTCACGTCGTTCATCTTAGCATCGCTCAACTCGAGCTCCTTACTAAGACCATTCACCTCGGCGCGTATACTCGGGACCTTTACCGTCGACATATATATACATCCTCCTATGAGAATGATGGATAGCACGAATAACAGGGCCAGACTCACATAGTATTTCCTTTCCAGTACAGTATCTCGTTTCTGCATTTCGCGGACACGAACATTCATCTCATAGGTTTCACGACTTGCATTCAAGGTGTACCTATCCTCGCTCAAAAGCATACGCTCCCTATAAGCCACATCCACGAGTCCGGCATAGACGTCAAAATAGCGCCGTGCGTTTTTCAAATCTCCACTTTCAAGCCAAACCCCTATGGCATTTCTAAGAATCCTCAAATCGTAAAAGCCTATTCCGCTATTCTTCGATGCGAAGGTGTCGTACATACTTTCCAAATAATACTCTCCCTTTCGCCTATCTCCTTCCTTAAGATAATGCTCCGCCAGATAGAAACAAGCCTTGGTAATGATGAGAGGGTCTTCCGCCTTCTGAATGCATCTTTCCAGCACGCGCACGCCATATCGCACCTCCTCGGGAACTTTCGAGCTCACAAGGAGCTTTCCGAAATCCAAATCCAGAGACTCGTTGCCCTGCGTGTACGGGAGCATCTCATAGATATCCATCGCCTTATGCCAATACGCCCGCACCGAATCCTTCTGCCCCTTCATCAACATCACCTGTCCCCTATTATTATAGGAATTGGCCACCTGCAAAGGCGCACGGGCGCGAACCAAATCCACCAGTGCAAGAGCTTTGGCGGAGTAGAGCTCGGCATAATCCAGAAGCTCCAAGGAGATATTCACGCGCGTAAGCTGATTGCAATAGAACGACTGCGAAAGCACATCGCCCAATTTCTCGGCGCGCTCAAGCCCATTTTCATAAAGCGTAATGGCCTCATAGGTACTACCGAATTTCGCGTAGAGGTCTCCGAGGAGCACCTCCACCTTTCGGAATTGTGTAACATCGCGACTTCCATCGAAATACTCAAGCGACTTCTCGCAGTACTTGATGGCGTCCAACTGCCTGTGCGTGATTCCACTGCATATTACGGCAGCATAGGCATAGTCCCTGGCCATATCCACATTCGAAGAATATCGAGGCTCTATGCCAAGCGCGAAATCCATCATCTTCTCTGCCTGCTCCACCATCCCGGCCTTATACATCAGCAGCGCATAGACAGTGTTGAGGTCCCGCCAGCAATACTCACTTATCAAGGCCGTAGGCTCCGAATAGATCTCCTGAAACTTACTCACGCCCTCTTGCTTGTCGCCCGAGTACTGATAGCAGACCATAAGACCTACCATCGCATCCACCACATACGTTCTAGCTCCCAGCATATCCATTTCGGAAGCGCACTCCCTGCGCAGAAGAGTAAGGTAAGTATCGATGCCGTTCCGCCATTGCCTGTTTGCAACGAACTGATTGGCCTGCGCACAGAGAAGGGAATCCCGCTCAACGAACTGGCTAGTATAAGATGAAGATGTCTGAGCTCTCTTGCAAGAACCCAGACATAATATAAACAACAGTGTTAGAACTGATATCTTTCGCATAAGTATCCACAGGAAATATCTGCGAAAGTAACAAAAATTTTCGTAAAATGCTAAAAACTATACACTAACCTCATCATACAAGAGATAGGGGCCTGTGGGAAAAGACCCTCATCTTGAGAATAGGCCTTCTCTGCCTCGAAGTAATATCGAGCCACCCACACGTCTGCGCAATAGTCGGCATTGAAGAGATTGTCCACATACAGGCCCAACTTGACATTGTTTCCCGTCTTGAACTTGAATGTCTGCGACACGGATGCATTGGCCACGAAATAAGCAGGCAGGCTGCGGTCCGAGCAGGCAGTGTTGTCCCAATAGCGCTTGCCCACGAATTTGCCGTTGAAGCTGAATTCCAAATCCTCGAGCGGTGAGTAACCGTAGAATGGTCTTACGCTGGTGCCGACAGACGAAATTACGCTCGGCGAGAGAAGCATTGTGGTGTTCTCGTAATGCTCTTCCAATTGGCCCGTAGGATTCCAGTCATTCATATTATCGTAGGTGGTCACGAATGCAGTGAAGTCCTTTATCTTATTAGTACTCAAGGTAAGATTTCCGAAAAAGCTCCACTGCGGGAGGATGCTCCAGTTAGCGTAAAGCTCCACGCCGCGTCTCCAAGCGCGACCCACATTCTCCTTAATCGCGTAGCCTACAGAGGAAAGGCGACCGGTTTCGAGAAGCATATCCCAGTATTCCATAGCGTAAAGATTCACTCCGGCAGCAAAGCGCGAAGAAGTGTACTCATAGCCTAACTCAATGTCCAGCATTTTCTCAGGAGAGAGCTCGCGACGGTCTCCTCCTGCATTGTTGCTTTCGATTACTTCCTTAATGTCGCTTCGGCCAGGCTCGCGATGTCCCAGGGCGGCACTTAGGTATGCCTTATGGCCTGCGGCAGGAGTGAATGTTACGCCGGCACGTGGGTTGAAGAACGACCACGTGGTAGAATATTTCAAATCAGAGAATTCGTCATCCAAACCGCTCATATCCAGACTTATACCCCTATACTGGAGGTCGAGATAGGTCGTCCAGGCGTCGCTGAACGAATACTCGGCTCTGGCAAATGCGGAATAGTCTTTCTTCAGACCATTGTTAGTGTACCACTGATGGTCCAAATCGCCCAACAGGCTACACCATTTCACGGTTCCGAAATGGTCTCCGTCGTAGAGGGAAGCGCTCACTCCCATATCCACCTTGAGGGCATTCTTCGAATAACGCAAATCCGAATTTATTACATAATAGCTGTTGTCCATAGACTTGAGAGTGATGAAATCTCCTTTCTTATAGCTCACTCCGTCTATTTCCACAGGAGAAGAAAGACCGTATTTGGTAAGTTTCTTTCCTGCCTTATACTGGTCGTAGAACCCGTCGCCCTTAGTGTAATTGAGGGTAGTGGTCCACGTCCAAGCCTGATTGAACTGATGGGCATAGTTAAGCTGGAGGTGGTGCTGGGTGTAGTTGTCGGTCTCGTTGTCGTAGTAATGGACATTACCGAAGCTGTCATAGTACTCACCTGCCGAATTATACCTTCTATCCTTTTCGAGCTGAGATTTGGAGATACCGCCCCAAGTGATGCCGGTGTGCTGATTACCCATAATGTATGTGATTCGCAGCGAATTCTTCTCGCCCATCCAGCCTAATACGGCCAATGCAGACTGCACGTCGCCGTAGGCATTGCGAATATAACCATCCGTGGAATTCTTCGAATACACGAAATCGGCATAGAAGCCGTGGCGAAGAAGTCCTGTGCTCAAGCCGGCGCTGGTGGTCATAGTATTCCAAGCACCGCGTGAGATGTCCACCCATCCGCTTGGCTCAGCCTTTACGGAAGCCGTGCTCATATTTATGCTGGCACCGAACGCACCTGCACCGCTCGCAGAAGTACCCAGACCTCTTTGGAGCTGAACGGAGCTGAGGATATTCCCGAGCGCAGGAATGTTCACCCAGAACACTTCCTGGGACTCCGCATCGTTAAGGGTTATACCATTGAGAGTTACGTTAATCTGAGAGCCTTTCGAGCCGCGAACGGTCATCTTCGAATAGCCGACACCGGTACCGCCTTCGTTAGAAGTTACGACGGATGGCTGAAAATTAAGGCTCATAGGAAGGGAATTAAGTGGAGAAGACTCGCGTAACTTCTTGCCGCTTATCATAGTATAAGTCACCGGGGTATTCTTTCCGGCACGCGATGCGGACACTACTACACTGTCTAACCTTTCTTCCTCCTTTCCGTAGTCAGGCGCCTGGGCCTGTACGGTCTGTGCAGTCATAATCGCTGCACCCATAAATAATAAAAAACCTCGCATAATAAACAAATTACGCAAGGGGCAAAGGCCTGAAGCCTTTTCAGAGATGCATTCCCTACGACGGAATTACCCGTGTCAGGTTCAATGGGACTCTCTCAACCCCGCCGGCCCTTGTGGTCCTTAGGAGTACCCCCGCAATATTTCGACGCAAATATAGAACTAATCTTTTTCTCCGACAAGTTTCACCTCATATAATTCGGGCCAATTCTTTCCCGTCAAGAAGATTCTACCCTCGGAATCGATGGCGATGCCGTTCAGGACGTCGGTGTCGTAAGTGCGCAGACGCTCGGGGAGCAAGCCCTCGCAATTCACCGTCGCCTCCACGATTCCGGTGTCCGGATTTATGATGACTATAGTGTCGGTGGTGTAGACATTGGCCCAAATGCGCCCGTCGATCCACTCAAGCTCATTAAGGTAGCGAACCGCGCGGCCGTTCAAGGTCACGTTTATGGAGCGTTCGAACTTCAATTCCGGAGTCAGGAAGTAGATTCGCGAGCTGCCGTCGCTCGAAATCAGGCTCTTGCCATCGGTGGTGAGGCCCCAGCCTTCGCGTGGGTAGGAGTAGGCACTCCGATATTCCAGCGTGTTGGCGTCATAGATAAAAATCACCTTATTAGTCCAGGTTAGGATGTAGAGCTTATCTCCCAGTATTACAGAGCCTTCGACGAAATATTTCTTATTGAATGGGAGCTTGGTCAGAGCCTGTCCGCTCTGCAAGTCTACCTTTCGGAAAGTGGATTTGCCATTAAGACCTGTGCTTTCGTACAGGGCGCCGTCGTGCCAAAAGAGGCCTTGCGTATAGGACCCGGTGTCGTGAGGATAGGCTTTCACCACCTCTATCTTATAGCGCTCCACCTTAGCCGAGCAGGAAAGAATAGAGCATAGCACACAGACGCAAATAGATATGATATGTTTCATCCGAACACGCATTTTTTCAAAATTACATAAAAAGTTCTAAATTTGTGCCACGATTTGAAGGTGGGACGATCCGCCGCGGCCTTTTGGCTGAGGAAAGTCCGGACAAGAAAGGGCATCGCACTGCGGAAATCGCAGGTAGGGGTAACTTTACGTACGCCGTAACAGAAAACGACTACCGCGAAAGCGGAAAAGGTGAAAACGCGAGGTAAGAGCTCACGATATATGTCAGCGATGGCATATAGGTACGGCACTGCGACTTGCAAAACCAAATATACTGACAACTAAGGGCTGCCCGTCCAATGTCAGGGGGTAGGTTGCGCAGATAAATGGCGGAACAAAACAGAAACCGGCTTACGGTTCCACCTTCTTTTTATATTATCTCGGCACACAAGTCATAAAGGTCGGCCGAAGTGACCCTTACCTTTATGAAATTACCCACTAAGGCGCGAGCATCCACTCCCTCAGGCACTTTCACGAAGATTTCCCCATCGACCTCGGGGCTGTCGTACTGACTTCGGCAGATGAGTTTTCCGCCGGACACGTCGTCTACCAGCACTTCCAGCTCACTTCCCACGCGGCTCTGGTTAAAGCTATATGAAATCTCGCTCTGACACTCCATCAGGCGCTCATAGCGGCTTTCCTTATCTTCGGGACTCACCTCGTCCTTAAAATGCTTGGCACCATAGGTCCCCTCTTCCTCGCTGTACATAAATGCGCCCAGTCTTTCGAAACGCGCACTCTTGCAGAAATCCAGCAATTCCTCGAACTCCTTCTCTCCCTCGCCCGGATGTCCCACTATCATAGTGGTACGCAGGGCCACGCCCGGAACCTCTTCACGAAGTCTCGCTATGAGTTTTCTGGTCCACGCCCCATCCACGTGACGACGCATATTCGAGAGAACCACGTCGCTTATGTGCTGAAGAGGGATGTCGAGATATTTGCAGACCTTAGGGTTATGTGCCATCTGTTCAAGCACGTCTTCCGGAAAGTCGTCGGGATAGGAATAATGAATCCTTATCCAGTGAATCTGCTCTATCGCAGAGAGTTTTTCGATAAGTTCGGCAAGCGCCCTTCGGCGATAGAGATCGAGCCCGTAATAGGTGGTATCCTGCGCTATCAGAATAAGTTCCTTCACGCCCTTCGAGGCCAATACCTTCGCCTCCTCCACCAATTCCTCCATAGGGACGGACTTGTGCGCACCCCGGATATGTGGAATGGCACAGTACGAGCACCTTCTGTCACACCCTTCGGCGATCTTAAGATAGGCAGTGGCAGGGCCGCAATCCGTAGGCTTCCTGTATTTCATTAGGGAATGATCCGGAGTTACGCCTAAATACTTCAGTATAGGATCGGTATCCCTGGCACCGAACCACGCGTCCACTTCCGGGATGAGGCCGGGAAGCTCCGCAGCATATCTTTCGCTCAAGCAGCCGAACACGATTATCTGCCTTATGATACCGGCTTTCTTCTGCTCGACGCTTCTCAATATGGCATCTATGCTTTCCTGCTTGGCATCCCCTATGAAGCCGCAGGTATTTATAAGGAGGTAGTCTACCGCAGCATCCGTCTCATTTTCGTCGATTACGAGGAAGCCCTCGCCCAACTGGCTGACCAGATGTTCGGTATCTACCCTGTTTTTAGAACAACCTAAAGTGAGAGTCCTAAGCGTGTGCTTCATCGTTATTTTCCTCTTCCTCAGTAGTGAAATCCAAAGAAGCGTGGTCGAGCAACTCGTTATACCACTCCACTACCTTCTTCATATGCGAAACATAGAATCTGTCTGCATCGTAATCAGGAATGGCCTTCTCGAAAAGGGCCTTCAAATCGGCGTCGGAAGACTTCGCGCTAGGAGCGTGCTCTTCGCCAAGTACTTTCTGCAAAGCAAGGAATACCTCCGAAAGCTTGAGCTCATCCGTCTGGGTGTAGATGGCGATGTCTGCGAGCGTGGTGATGCGGCTCTTCGCATCGAACACTGTCCTCTTCTTATCCTGAAGCGACTCCGCGATGACGCCATTACGTGCCTGTGCTACATAAAGATATAAACCCTTCTGGCCTGAAACGGTAAGGATTCTTGCTAAATCTGTTTTCATAATTGCCTTAAAATTAATTCTGTTTTCTCTTTCAGCTCTTCCAAGGAGCCGTCATTTTCTATTAAAAAGTCGTACCGGGAAGGTTCCCTCTGAAACGCATCCCGCACGGCCGCCTTCTCATTTCTTTCCACACGCGTCCGATAAGGCGCGCGCACTAAGATAACCCCGTCGAACACCCCGTCGAACAATGGCTTGTCCGCTGCGATGGCCGATTCGAAAAACACCGGATCCGATGCCGACTGCGCCGCGAATCTCTCGAAATCCTCGAGCACAAGCGGATGCACCACCGATTCCAACTTCTTAAGAAGTTCCGGATTCTCGAACACCTTTCCCATTCGGGCCAATTCCACCCCTACCTCCGATTCTATCTTCTGCGCCACCACAGGGTCCGCATACAGGGCCTTGGTGCGCGAATCGGAATCATAGACTGAATAGCCCAGTGCGCCCAAGATTTTAGACACCTCGCTCTTTCCACTGCCAATCCGGCCGGTAATCAATACTTTGCGCATCCTAAAGACCGGTTTCCACGCACTCGCACATCTGCGGGCTCGTACGACAATCTATGGCCACGTCCGGAAGATTGTCCCAGCGAATCATACACTTGCCACCCAATGAATTGGCGAACTCGTTATAATCCACGTAGAAAGTAACGTTCTGGGCAGGATTTCCAGAGACCGGGAATACGAAGCGATATGTAACCTGAACTACGCTCGGGAAAAGAGAAAGGGTCTTTCCCTTAGGAAGGTTCCTAACCTCCACCGAAGCGGTCGTGTCGAACTCTACGAATCGGGTAACTTCCTGAGAATATGTTATCTGCGAAAGCGACAGGCGCATTCCGGCAGGAGTGTCGAGCTCTACCACGCCGTGTATTCCACTGCTCACGTCACGCTTGACTATTTGCTTCGTGAGCACCTTGTCCAGGGACTCCAAACGAGCCGGGTCGCCATAGACGTAGACCGAATCCTGAGACAGGGCCATATCGCCATAAGTCATATACTGATCCTTACAGCTGATGAACGACACCGGTACTATGGGCAGTTTCTTATAGTTTTCCTTACGGAAACGGAATGGAACCGAGTGCGAAAGAAAGGATTTCACACTCACCGACGAGCCGAAAATGGCAGAAGTATACTTGAACAGGGTGTTATCGGAAATCGTAAAGAAATCGCCGTCCCTGCACACCAAATCTTCCGGCTCGAAATAGACGTCGTGCACGCTGTTTATCCCCAGGGCCAATCTCAACAATGCAAATCCCGACCCTGAAACCACAGCCGCTATCGTCGTGCTTTCATCGGCGTCGTCGCTATGACCCACAATATTACTGTGAGCGACCACTTGGACGCTCACAATATCAGATGTGGTCTCCGACAAATTACTGATGAGCCAAATCATCACGGAGGCCAGCACTGCCAATACTATGGGCAGGGACCTTTTCACCCGGATTCAGATTTACTTCTGTACGGATGTAGTATCCTTTACGATGGAAGTCTTGTCTACTCTGAGCTTGACTTCTCCATCGACCTTGAGAAGAACCGTCCTCTCCTCGATTTCAGCTATGGTGCCATAGATACCACCTGCGGTGATGACCTTATCACCCTTCTTAAGTTCCGAGCGGAATTTCTCGAGTTCCTTCTGCTGCTTACGCTGTGGACGGATCATAAAGAGCCACATGATAAGGAACATAAGAAGAATCATAATCCAAAAGCTCCACGTATTGCCCGCAGAAGCTCCCTGAGTGGCCGAAGCCTGAAGCATAATTGTCAAAAAGTTCATTTTCTTTATTTACTAATGTTATTTATTATCTTGTCTAACAGTCCGTTTACGAACGCCTTACTTTCCGGAGTACTGAAGAACTTCGATATCTCCACGTATTCGTTCATAATGACCTTAGACGGCTGGTTCGGGAAAGCCTCCGCTTCCGCCACGCCACACACTATGAGGGCCAAGTCGGTCACGCAAACTCTCTTTATATCCCACTTCGGGGTAAGTTCAGCTATGCGCTGAACGTCCTTGTCATAATCGGTATACGCCCTGCGAAGAAGCGTATATGCGAAATCTTGGTCGGATGACTTGCCTTCCTGTCCCGGCATCTGGCTAAGGAACAATTCCGGCAGCGTCCAGGAGCGTCCTGCGGCGAAATCTTCCATCGTGCGACAGCAGCAGGTCAGAGAATATGCCAAGTCGTTATCCCACCAGATGGACATTCCTTCCAAAATGCTTTCCAATTCGGAATTGTCCACCAATTCGTTTTCAAAGATCTTTATCCAAAGTTCAGCATCGCCCTCTATCGTATGCAAAGGCTCTGCCATATACTCTTTGAAGTAATCCTTCTCCTTAATGCCATCGTAGAGATGCCATAGGAAAGCATCATACTCCTGCCAGCTTAACTTTTTCTTATTCAAAAGTTTAGTAAAGTCCGGGTCCTCCTCTATCTTAGGGGCTATGAAGTTCTCCGCGAACTTCATATTAGGATTCTTTTCTTCTTCGGTAGGGTGAAATTTGGATTTGGCAGCAAGGATTCTCGATTTGGCCTGCTCCGTAAGAGCCGGGACAAGTGCCAACATAAATAAATACAAATCTCTTGTCCCCTGGCACTGCGCATCGAAATGGGTTTGTGCCTGGGCAAGCGTCATCGAGGGATTTTCAGCACACGCATAAATGGTCTTGAAGACCTTAATACGTAAAATTCGTCTATTCAGCATTCTTTCTATGTCAATTATCGCACAAAGATAACAAATGGTTTTGAATTTTCCATCTACTCTTCTCCCATTCTGGCTCTAGCCTTGGACCTTAACTTCGATTTCTGATCCTCACCTATGAAAGAATGGGAAATGGCGCACTCCACCATCGCCCGGGCTTGAGTCTCGTCTATGATTCCGGCAGCGAAAAGGCGCTCGAACTCTTCCTTTAGAGTAGTTCCCGACACCGCGAGATTATCGGTGTTTATAGTCACCTCCACCCCCGCCTGTAGAATGACGGGGAGCGGGTATTGCTCTATGCTGTTCACTCCGCGAAGCGCGTGGGTGTCGAGATTGCTCTTAGGACAGATGTCCAGACACACTCCGCTATCCTTCAGGCGCTGCATGATCTCGGGATGGGTATAGCATCTGATTCCGTGAGCGATTCTCTGCGCACCATAATCCAGTGCACAGCTGATACTTATCGCCCCATCGGCCTCTCCTGCGTGAATGGTGAAAGGAATCCCTATCGAAGATGCGTATTCAAAAAGGGCCTTGTAATCCGAAGTGGGAAACAAGGCCTCTGCACCTACCAAATCTATCGCCACGACCCCTCTGCCGAGATTCTTTCCGGCCAATTCTATCGTTTCCAGATTGGCCTGCTCCTTCTCGCGTCCGCGCATACAGCATAAGATGAAATTGGCCTGAATGTCCGGGCACTCCCTCATCCCCTGCTCCAATCCATCGATGGCGGCGGCCACGACTTCTTCCTGGGTAAGGCCGCGATAGACGTGCTGCTGTGGGGCGAATCGGATTTCGGAGTAGATGAGGCCTTGGGCAGCGAGCCTGCGGACAAGCGAATATGCGCTGTAGGCTATGGACTCCTTCGACTGCATTACCGAGATGGGCAGGTCGAAACACTTGAGGTAATCCACTAGGTTGTCGGTGTCGGGCGGGCAGGTCAGCAGTTTCTGCAATTCCGTCGTGTCCTTAGTGGGGAGTTCGTCCGAATTACCGCCGAGGCGAGCCATAGTTAGGATGTCTTCCGGGGTCAACGAACCGTCAAGATGGAGATGAAGGTCCACCAGAGCGTACTTTGATGCGTCTATCAAAGAGGTGGAGTTAGAAAAAGAAGTAGAGTGCATGATTATCTATGTATGTAAATAATCGTGCAAATTTAATAACGATTCCCGATATTTCCATCGGATGGACTTCAGTTTTTTTACGATTTTTTCGTCTTAAGATAGAGCTCGAAAATACTTCGAACATAGCTATAAAAAGCGATTGAAAAAAATGGGATAATCCAACATTTGTTCTTATATTTGCATAGTGTGTTCCACGATGGGACATACTTTTTTTGTTTTTAACTAATGACTATAGATCAGTTAAAGGATAACATTCGTGTTATCGAAGATTTCCCTAAACCAGGAATTCATTTCCAGGACGTTACTACTCTATTTATGAACCCCGAATGCCTCAGGGACCTCAGCGAGAGACTTTACGAGCTCTATAAGGACCAGGGCATCACTAAGGTCGTAGGCCTTGAGTCCAGAGGATTCATAATGGGAGGAATCTTAGCGGAGAAACTGGGCGCCGGTTTCGTCCCTGCACGTAAGAAGGGCAAGCTCCCAGGAGAAAAAATCTCCGAAACCTACGAGCTGGAATATGGTACGGACACCATAGAAATGCACACCGGATGCATCGGCCACGACGACGTAGTCCTCATCCACGACGACCTGCTCGCTACGGGAGGCACTATGGCAGCCGCATCCAGACTTATCAGACAGTTCGGCCCTAAGAAAATAATGCTTAATGCCATAATCGAGCTCACCGGATGTCCTAAGCTGGACGTTTTTCCGCGCGAACTCGATCTGCAAACTATACTTAAAATCGACGAAGGCTAAACTCGTTTCACACGAGTTACGTTCTTGATTCGATTGAGAATGGAAATTACCTTATCAAGCTCCGAGTTCGAAGGGACGAGGAGCTTGATTTGCATATCATCCTCTCCCGTTCTCGCATTCTTGTTCACGGTAAGCGAACGAAGCGAAACCCTGAACCTGCTTATGCCATCCATAATCTGAGACATTACCGTAGAATCCGGAACTGCACTCACAACCAGAGACACGAGGAACTCTCCGCTACTCTGGGTCTCCTGCCACTTGACTTTCTGGATACGATAAGGGTATTTTTCGATTAGGCGCGCCGCGTTAGGGCACGAAATCCTGTGAATCTTTATACCCTCGCCCCTGGTCACGAATCCGAACACGTCGTCTCCGAATACCGGGTTGCAGCATCTCGCCATCTTATACTGAAGTCCCTTTACATCCCGAGCATTCAAGACCAAGATATCATCGCCCGTGCTGGTATAGCCGGTAGGACGCGAATTTTCGAAGGCTATGGCCGCAGCCACACTTTCCTCCGCCCTTTCGGGAGCGGCGAGAATGAAGTCCTTTATCTCGTTCACATCCAGATCACCCCTACCCACGGCGGCATACATAGGAATCTGGCCGGCATATTTGTTCTTCTTACAGAACTCCAAGACCATCTCGTCCGAAAACTCCATCTTCCAGTTCTTCAGACGCCTTTCCAGCATCTCTCTTCCTTCCGATGCCAATTTTCTCTCCTCGGCGTCGAGTTCCTGACGGATTTTGCTGCGTGCCTTAGCGGAAACTACCCAATTGAGCCAATCCGCCGACGGCCTCTGAGTCTTCGTGGTGATGATTTCTACCACATCACCCGTATTCAGTTTCTCCCTGATGGAAGCCGCCTTTCCGTTAATCCTGGCACCGGAGCACCTGCAGCCCACTCCACTATGAATATTGAAAGCGAAATCCAACACGGTGGCCCCTACCGGGAGTATCCTCAGCTCGCCCGTAGGCGTGAAGATGAATATTTCCTTCGATGGAGCCAGCGGCATCTCCTCTGAATCGTTAACCGCCTTATGTTCCAGCGCGTAACGCACGGAAGTAAGCCAAGTATCAAGCGTGTGCTCGGCCTTTATGCCCTTATAGGACCAGTGCGATGCCAGTCCGCTCTCCGCGATTTCATCCATACGCTTGGAGCGAATCTGCACTTCGATATAATTGCCCTGCGCATTTCGCACGGTTATGTGCAAGCTCTCGTAGCCATTCGGCTTCGGGTTCGTAAGCCAATCCCTATACCTCTTCTCGTCCGGGATATACTCCTCGGTCACATAGGAATAGACCTTCCAGCACAAATCGTCCTCTATCTTCTTGACAGGCTCGCAATCGATGATGAATCGCATAGCGAACACGTCGAACACGCCTTCGAACGGCACTTTCTGGGCCAACATCTTCTTATAGATGCTGTACGCGGTCTTCGTGCGGACCTTTACCTTATATTTGATACCCGCCGAATCCAGCTTTTCCTTAAGTGGCTCGATGAATTCACGCCTGAGCTTTTCCCTATCCTGCGCCGTAGCGGCCAATTTGTTAGTAATCGAACGATACTGCTCCGGCTCGGCAAACTTGAAATAGATGTCCTCGAGTTCGCTCTTTATGTTGTAAAGTCCCAACTGATGGGCCAAAGGGATGTAAAGCATAAGGGTCTCGAGCTGTTTCTGCTCGCGAGAAGCCTTCGGGAAAATCGCAAGGCTGCGCATAACCTCCAGACGGTCAGCTATCTTGATGATGGTGACACGCGGGTCCTTACTATACTGAACTATAAGTTTCTTATAATTCTCCGCCTCGAGCCTGGTGTCCTTAGGCTTGATGGTACTTATCTTATTGAGTCCATCTACAAGAGTACGGACTTCCGCAGGAAATTCCGACATATCCACATCGGGATGTGTACGTGAAGCCTCGTGAAGATAGACTGCTGCCACACACTCGTCCGGAAGACCTATCTCGTCCCTTACGATGGAAGCCACCCCGTCGGGATGGGAGATGAAAGGTACTCCATTACTTCGCAGTTCGTCCTTTAGAACTGCGGATGCGATTTGTCTCGCTTTTTCTACCATATTTTCCATACGCCTCTAATGTTTTTTATCCAAAACCTTCTGCTGATAGGTCTTGGCGTTACGCGAATGTTCCTTATATGTCTTTGCGAAAAGGTGTCGTCCCGGAGTCTGCGTCGAAGCGCAGAAATAGAGATATCCCGAGGATAGATTGGCATTCAAGACAGCGTCCAGTGCCGCTTTCGTAGGGCAGCAAATCGGTCCCGGAGGTAGGCCGCCGTGGGTGTAGGTGTTATACGGCGAATCCACCTTAAGATGCTTGTTAAGCACGCGAGTAAGCTTGAAATCGTAGCAAAATGCGACCGTAGGGCACGCTTGGAGGCGCATTCCGCGCTTTAGCCTGTTAAGATAGACGCCGGCCAGATCCGGATACTCGGGCACGTAATTAGACTCGCAGCGAACGATGGACGCCACTATGCTTACATCCATAGGGCTCAGTTTCAGCGACGCAGCCTTGTCCAGACGCTCCTTTGTCCAAAACTTGTCGTATTCCCTCTTGAAAAGGGAGAACAAATCGTCGAGCGTAGCGTCCCAATATATCTCGTAAGTGTCCGGAATAATCAAGGCATAGACCGTGCGCGAATCGAAACCATACTTTTTCAAGAAGGCATCGTCGTTCAATGCCTTATGTATGGTAGAGGAATCGAGCAGGATTTTTCGCCCTATTCTGGACGCCACCTCGGACTTGAGACGAAGCGAACCGGACAGGGTTATCTTTACCGGTGCCTGCCAAGCATTATTCAGCATTCTGGCCACATAGACCGAAGAGTACGATGGCTCTATCTTATAATATCCCGGAGTCATAAACTCCGAAACACGTTTTCTTTCAAAGACCTTCCTAAGGGATTTCTCAAATCTTATGCCGCCTTGCCCCTTAATCTGGGCTATCACGCCATCTACAGTAGTGGTATCCGTCACATATACGTCGGCCCGGGAGGTGAAATTAGGTAATTTGGCATCCCTGAAATACCCCCAGAATTGCATAAAGACGAAAAATGCAACTGCCGCTATGACATACTTCACTACTTTTTTCATCTCAAACGAATCTCCTGCTCCTTAGCCAGAGTGTCTCCGGCGACGAGTCTATTACGCCTCATAACGCTGCTCATCTTCACGCCGAAACGCTGACAGATACTTCTCAAATCTTCCCCGTCCTCGCTTACGATATACATATCAAGACCCTTTTTAGTCCTGGATTTCTTGAGCTGAATATAAACCATCTCGCCGGGAACCAGTTCGCGAGACTCCTTAAGGTCGTTGAACTTGAGAATCTCCGAAATAAAGAGGTTATACTGCGATGCGAGCGAAGCATAGGTATCTCCACTTCTAGCGTAGACGAAATCCACTCCATTTACCTTATAGACAGGGCGATTCACATCGAAGGCGAACTCTTCGTCGAACTTTATGGAAGAAGGCTTGACCGGCACCACCACAGGGCGCTCCAGCCTGTCAGGAGAAATCACCTCCACCTTCACGTTATCGTAACGATGCAGGTTATACGTCTCCACTATGTTTATGAGCTTGGTGGCATATTTGGGGTCCGTGGCATAGCCTGCCTTCTTAAGACCATAGCACCAGCTCTTATAGTCGGTAGGGTCGTAATCGAAGAGGAACTTATATCTATCGTTATATCTCAAGAAGTCGGAGTGGTCCCTAAAAGACTCCTCTGCCTTATCGTATGCCCTGAAGCACTCTCCCTTAGCGTCATCGTCGTGGGAGATCGTCCTTCCGGTCCAATTCTTATGACACTTAATGCCGAAGTGATTATTAGCCTTCGTCGCCAGACGCGAGTTGCCTGCGCCCGATTCGAGAAGTCCTTGGGCCAATGTTATCGACGCCGGTACACCCGTGCGCTTCATCTCCGAAACTGCTATGGGAGAATATTTCTTTATGTACTCCACCTTCGGGTCGGTAGCATCCTGCGCCTTGGCGCACACGACCAAGCCCAAAAGGGAAAAAGCTGTCAGCAAAAATTTTTTCATTCCACTAATTTAGTCAATTTCGATAATATCACCATCATCGACGGCACGGGAATTGGCAAAAATTTCCTTACACTCCCGCTCGAAGATTTCCCTATCCTTCACCCGCGAGGAGTAATGCCCCACCAGAAGCATCTTCGCACCGGCCTCCAGGGCACACTGCGCAGCATCAACGGTAGTGCTATGAAAGTATTTGGGAGCCTTATCGGCCAATTCCTTCGTATAAGTCGCCTCGTGATAAATCGTCCTTACACCCTTCAAATAAAGAGCCAATTCCGGGAAGGGCATAGTGTCGGAACAGTAAGCGTAGCTCGCCGCCGGACGCTTTTCCAGCATCCTCTCGGTGCATACCTCGTCGAACCTGTATCCGAAACAATCAATTCTATGTTTAAGGGGGAATGCACTCACCTTCACGTTCTTAGACTCCCAGATAGGAGTAAGCGAGCGGGCATTTACCTCGTGAAATTCTATTTTATAGTTGTTTCCATCGGCGAAGTAAGACAGATAGAAACGGATTATCGGACGCAGGGCCTCCGGTCCGAAAATGTGCAAATCTTGCAGACGATTGTACATCGCCATAGTGGAAAGGACGCCGAAAAGACCGAAGATGTGGTCGCCGTGAATGTGGCTTATGAAGATGGCCTCGACTTTTAGAAAGGAAAGATGCATCTGACGCATCCTCTGCTGTGTTCCCTCTCCACAATCAATTAAAAACAAGCGCCCCGACACAGTCAGTGCCTGAGCGCTTGGATTTTTATCAGAACTGGGCATAGCCGAAGCCGTACCCAATACCTGCAGAGTAAAACTCATTACTACTCGCCTTTCTCAAGTTTTGATTTAAGAGCAGCAAGTGCGTCAAGGTCTCCGAGAGTTGTCTTCTCGATGTTAGCGTTGACTTTCTTAACTGCCTTCTTAGTGTTCTCTACTTCAGCAGCTGCAGCCTTCTCCTTAACCTCCTGGTATGTACGCAAGTGGCTTACGAGAACACTGTGTGTGCTACGACGAAGCTCGATCACCTTGAATGGAAGTACGTCACCGGCTACTGCAGCCTTGCCGTCTTCCTTAACGAGTTCACGGTTAAAGCAGAATCCCTCTACATCTCCAGGAAGAGCGATGTTAGCTCCCTTGTCAGTAGTAGAAACTACCTTACCCTCTACTACTGTTCCTACAGGGAGGTTCTTCTCAACCTCATCCCAAGGGTTAGGGGTAAGCTGCTTGTGACCAAGGCTCAATCTGTGGTTAGCCTCATCGAAGTCGAGGATAACGACATCGATAGGATCACCTACGGATACCATCTCTGATGGATGCTTGATCTTGTTCCAGCTAAGGTCGCTGATGTGGATAAGTCCCTCAACGCTGTCCTCGAGCTGTGCGAACACACCGAAGCTGGTGATGTTACGAACAGTAGCAGTGTGCTTGCTGCCTACAGGATATTTGCTTTCGATCTCATCCCAAGGATTAGGAGTAAGCTGCTTGATACCCAAAGACATCTTGCGAGCCTCGCGATCGAGAGTAAGTACCTGAGCCTCTACTTCGTCACCTACCTTAAGGAAGTCCTGTGCAGAGTGAAGTCTTGTGCTCCAAGACATCTCCGATACGTGAACGAGACCTTCTACGCCCGGCTCGATCTCTACGAATGCGCCATAGTCAGCGATAAGGATGACCTTACCCTTAACCTTGTCGCCCACCTTGAGATTAGGGTCAAGAGCATCCCACGGATGTGGAGTAAGCTGCTTGAGACCAAGAGCGATTCTCTTCTGCTGCTCGTTGAAATCGAGAACGACGACTTTAATCTTGTCACCGATCTTAACGATTTCCTCAGGGTGGTTGATTCTACCCCAAGAGAGGTCTGTGATGTGGATAAGACCGTCCACACCGCCGAGGTCCACGAATACACCGTAGTTAGTGATGTTCTTAACCTCACCTTCAAGAACCTGACCTTTCTCGAGCTTGCCGATAAGTTCAGCTCTCTTTTGCTCCTGCTCTGCTTCGAGAAGAGCCTTGTGAGATACGACTACATTACGGAATTCAGGGTTAATCTTAACGATCTTGAAATCAATGGTCTGATTTACGAACTGATCGTAATCACGAATAGGCTTGATATCGATCTGACTGCCAGGAAGGAATGCCTCGATGCCGAAAACATCTACGATCATACCACCCTTAGTACGTGTCTTAACAAAGCCCTTAACGATTTCTTCGTTCTCATAGGCTTCGACAACACGGTCCCAAGACTTGAGTGCACGTGCCTTCTTGTGAGAAAGTACGAGCTGGCCTTTCTTGTCTTCTGCTGATTCAACGAATACTTCTACTTTGTCACCAACCTTGAGCTCAGGATTATAACGGAACTCAGCGGCATTGATGACGCCTTCGCTCTTACCACCGATGGATACGATGACTTCACGTTTGTTAATCTCTGTAACTTCGCCTTCTACTGCCTCATTCTCAACTACTTTGTTAAGAGTGGAAGCGTAAGCCTGGTCGATGGCCTTTTTGTCTTCACCGCCATATACGTTACCCTCTTCGAATGCTGCCCAATCGAACTGATCAGGAGCGATGGAAGCGTTTACGCGTGCGGTTTCCTTTGTTTCTGCCATAACTGGTAAAACAATAAATTTTAAAGGGTTAAACAATAAATACTAAACTCGACGCCCCCGATGCCGAAGCATACTCGACGTACAAAAGCGGGCAAATATAAGAAAAATTCACTACTTTTGCAAGATGAAAACTAAAGATATTCTAATTCGTTATACATTCGCCACCGCAGGCTTCTTCTTGGTAGCCCTCGGAATCGCATTTTCGGTTAAGGCCAATCTGGGCATATCCGTCTTGAACGCGCCGCCCTATGCCGTTACCTGCAAATTCCCGCAATTATCGCTTGGCCTGACTAATTTCGTATTCTTCGTACTGTGTATGGTTTTCCAGATGATCATCCTACGAAAGAAATTCAAGAAAATGGACTTGCTCCAGTTAGTGGCTAATTTCATCCTCGGATTTTTCATAAACATCTGCGTGGCCCTCGTGTCCGGGATTAACATACTGCCTGAAGGCAATCTCCATGTGGCAGTGCTCGTCGTACTTTCCATCATCATCTCGGCATTGGGCATCTCTATGGAAGTGGTGGCAGGCGCGTGGATGCTGCCGGCCGATATGACCGTAAGGGCCATAGGATTGGCATTCGGAGGCAAGTTCAGTAACAACAAGATAATTATGGACTGCACGGTCCTGGCGATAGGAATCGTCCTGTGCTGGGTTTTCTTCGGCAATCCACTTGGCCCGCAAGGCACTCCGATTATCGGCTGGGGTACGTTGATATTGGCCATTTTCATAGGTCTTTGCATGAAAATAACCACCCCGCTGTTAAAGAAGATCAGCTATTTTAAAGATTAAAGCCGGTTATGCTCACTTGCGGAATGTGAGGGCAATCCGCCTTATCCACTTCCGCCGTCAACACCTTCTTCTCCCCGGGAAGAAGGGAGATGTAGTTGTCTGACCAGAAGACAGGAAGCACCGCATTTCCGTCCGGGTCGTCTACGCGCGCATGCAGCATCAACGCCGGAACGTCGCCCAGATTCTCGATGAGATAGGTGATGGTCCAGCCGTCAGGCGTAGAATTCACTTCCCCACCCACGCGCAGGGTAGCCTTAGGATAGTCTTCCGGGACGCTACCTTCGATATGGAAGTTTTCCGAAAGCAAGTCTTCTCCCGAGTATATGGCCAATTCCAAATAGCCCACACCCTCGCACGGCTTTTCGAAAGCAAATGCCTGTGACACGCTTCCTGATTTCACATTTATCACGGCTACCTGTTCGGAGAGGCTCCTGCCATTTATGTCGAACCACTGCGCACCCACCTTTACGCCATTCAAATCGTGCAAGGTGCGGTTCACCACTTCCACCTTCCCGTCGACATACTGCACGTGAACCGATTCGTTCGCTCTTTTACAAGCATAAAAGTCTGATGCAGGCTCTCGGGAGACGGAAAGTTCGCCGTAATCGAAGTCTAGCGCCGGAGCCGAATTAGAATCGAGCAGAACGAAACCATATTCGTCGGCATAGGACGAAAGCCTTCGCGTGTCCTCTTCAGTAGTAGCAAAAGCATTAAAATTCAAATCTTTACAATACCGCGCGATGGCCTTTAATTCCTTCGAGGACACCCTGTCGAAGCTATCCAATCCGCCCGGTGCGCAAGTCCCGCGAAGGGGCGCGTATACTCCATTCACGAAAAGCGAATCGCCCTCTACGGAAATATCCCTTACCGCGCTTCGGAAAAAGGTCTTATCCGATTCGTCGTGCCCGGCATACAGCTTCATCTCGACATCGTACAGGTGCTGCTCGCCAAGTGCATTGGTCCACCAAAGCCTCGGATTCTCCATCTCGAGGGTAGTACTGAACACCTCGCTCTGTCCGGGATTCAGGTAACGCGTCACCTCGAAAGGCATCCAGCCGTATTTGCCGCTTAAAACCACACGCTTACGCGACTTGCCGTGATTCGTAACCTCGGCGCCCACCTTTATGCGAGCCTCGGTAGTGTCCGGAAGGTTCAGCGTCGTTACGACGAAAGGCTCGCCCAGAGATACGTCTCCCGTAAAGGAGAAATACACCTCAGAACAGAGGCCTGCCTTATCGGAATCAGCCTTCACCTTTACGGCCAATGCGTTCTTTCCCTTCACGATTCCGGTCACATCAAATCGGGCCCGATGCAGGGAATCCGGCACATTACCCACGAATTTGCCGTTAAGCCAGACCTGAGCCTCGCCATTAACCCCAGACAAATTAAGGAAAGTATGTTCCTTGATAGCCTGGGCCGGAACCGCAAACTCACTTCTATACCAAAAATTTCCACGCACGAGATGATGTGGAATCGCCAAGAAATCCTCTTCTCCAGCCACAGGTTCAGCGCATTCCCCGGCCTCCACGAAAGCGGCCACCACAGTCGAAGGGAAACTAATCTTCATCCAGTCGTAGTCGTCGAACTTTCTGGAAGACAATTTCTTTCCATCCTTCACGGTCATATACGCCTCTGACTGAAGATGCCAGTTTTCATTACTGATATCATAGACCGAAGCCTTGTTCGGGCTCAATGTAAATACCGCCAGAATGGCGAAAAGAAATCCAATCATAAACTAATCTATATAAACGGCCTTACTTCTCCACTCCCGCCATCCTATTACGGCCGTAATCGTGTATACCAAATATAAGGCCATCATCCAATACAGTCCCTGGCTCAAGCAAAGCAGCGTCGAGACTATGTCGGAGAATAACCATACTATCCAGTTTTCCAGATAGGTGCGAACCAGCCACACCGTACCCACTATGCCGCTCGCCCCGACTATCGCATCCACTGCCGGAGAGACATCGCCGGTGAGTTTCAGCACATAATACAGGCCAATCCCACTGACTACCATAGCCAACAGCGAAACTACCAGGGTCTTTCTAGACATCTTACGCACGCGCATCTGCTCGTTTTCCACCTTCTGCGCATCCTTATTCCAAGCCACTATGCCCACGAATCCCATAATGAGATAATAGACATTCAGCCCCATCGACGCCCAGAGCCTCTGATGTGCGAAAACTATCACCGCAGCTATGCAACAGAGTATGTCCACCGGCCACATCCATCTGCTCTGCTTCACTTGCAAGAGCACATAGGCCAATCCGAATACGAGAGTCAGGCTCTCCAAGACGGAAAAGAACATACTACTTAAGATATGGAGCTATCACGGATTCCAATATCTTATAGGCCTTCATCGTAAGATGGCACTTATCCTTGGTATTTTCCGGAGCGAGAGAGCCGTCTCCGCTATCCAGTGCACCATAATAATCGACGTACTGCACGCCGGCCTCGTCGCAATACTGCCTTAGCAGCGCATTGAAAGTACGTATCTTCTCCGTAGGATTTCCCAAATCCGGCCTCCAAGCATATCCGGAGCAAGGGGTCACCGAGCACACGAGAGGCTCGATGCCGTTATATTTGGCCAATTCGCACATAGACACGATGTTCCCCACGGCAGTCTCGAGTTCTATAGGTCCTATATTCTGCGCGATGTCGTTAGTACCACACATAATCGCCACATACTTAGGACGGAGATTTATGACGTCGACCCTGAAGCGGCAGAGAAGCTGACAAGTGGTCATCCCGCTGACTCCCATAGGAATACCATCTACCGATTTGAAGAATTCGTCGTCTATCCAGCCTTCGGTGATGCTATCTCCGTAGAAAACGACCTTCGGATGCTTGGAAAGAGTATCCCTAAGCGAAGCATACCTCTCGGTATGGGCCCAGTCGGCCGTGTGAGGATTAGCATTAGAAATGGACAATGACTGCGATGGGCGCACGCCTACTGTGCAAGAAGAGAAGCCCATAATAAAAACAAAGGATAAAAATAAAATAATACGATTTTTCATAACACAAATTTAGCCGATTTGATTATCTTTGCAAACTTTTCATTCGCAATAAACCCTTAATAATGTATAAAAACGAGAATTACCCTTCAAAAGTGCTTCAGAATGCGGTAGAAGCGATCAGTTCACTTCCGGGGGTGGGCTCTCGTAGCGCGTTGCGTTTTGCCCTGCACCTGCTCAAACAGGACGAGGGACAGATTCTAGCCCTGTCGAAGGCCATCGCAAGCCTTTCTACGGACATTCACTACTGCCAGCAGTGTAATATGATTTCCGACGAGCAAACATGCAGCATCTGTGCAGACAAGCGCCGCGACAGGAACATCATCTGCGTAGTAGAGAGCGTACGCGACGTGATGAGCATCGAGAATACAGGCCAATACAACGGCCTCTATCACGTCCTCGGAGGCATCATCTCTCCTATTAACGGAGTGGCTCCCAGCGATTTGAGCATAGACGCCCTGCTTAAAAGGGTATCACCGCAGACTGAGGTGATATTGGCCCTGAGCGGAGACGTAGAAGGTGAAACCACATCGTTTTACCTATATAGAAAACTTGAGCCTACGGGCGCTAAGATAACGACACTGGCACGAGGTCTGGGATTCGGCGACGATTTGGAATACGCCGATTCGCTCACGCTCGGACGGAGCATAGTCTCGAGACAACTTTTTAAACCATAACGGACTGTGCAGTTAGTGGAAATCATACTTTTCGGCTTATCGGTATGTGCAGACTGTTTCGCCGTATCGTTATGTTCGTCCATTGGCCTTAAGAAGCGTAACGCCGGCACCATCGTAAAAATCGCCCTGTGCTTTGCGATAATCCAGACGGCATTCCTGCTCGTAGGATGGGCTTGCGGTGACGTTTTGACCAGCCTCATAAATAAAGTGGCCAAATGGGAAGCATTGGCATTGCTGGTTTACGTGGGAGGCAGTATGATTTACAGCGCACTCTTCAGCAAGAAGAGCGAAAAGTCCGATTTGAACGGACTGAAGAACATAGCATTGGCCGGAATAGCCACGAGTATGGACGCACTGGTGATCGGAGGCAGTCTGTCCCTGGCTGGCCAAGGATGGAGCCAAACGGTCCCGCAAGCGGTTTCGGTTTTCATCTGCACTGCCCTGAGCGTTCTGGTGGGCATTTTGTGCGGGGGCAAATTGGCCCGAAAAGCCGGACGATGGGCAGAGGGTATCGGAGGCGTGGTGCTGATTGGGATAGGATTAAGTATTGTTTTATAAGGAGTTTTTTCTAAATTTGCAGGGATGATAAGGATTTTTCATAGAAGCGGAAATGAGATTTTACTCTCTAACAGACTGGAGGACCTGGCCACTCTGAACAAAGCGGACGTTCTCTGGATAGACCTTATCGACCCCAGCGGAGACGAAAAGCGTGCTGCTGAGGCATTTAACGACGCACAAATCCAGAGCCGCGCACAAGCGGAGGAGATCGAGAGTTCATCTCGCTTCCACGAGGCAGGCGGGATAATCTTTGCAAATACTAACTTCCTCTCACCTACCAGCACGGAGATGAGTATGGATGCGGTGTCTTTTATATTGGCTCCTAACACATTGACTACCCTGCGTGAGATTCCTATCCGCAGTTTCGACCTGCTTTCAAATAAGATTCAGGCGCGTCCGGAGCTTTACAAGAGCGGTTTTTCCATCTTCGTGGAGATAATGGACAAGCGTGTCGACCTAGATGCCGACATCGTGGAGCTTATCGCACAGGAGACTTCGCAGTTTAGTAAGAGAATTAACCAGATGGAAGACATTAACGAAGAGTTCCTTCTGGACATCAATCAGTTACAAGAGAATGCGATGATAGTCAGGGAGAATGTGGTGGACAAACAGAGAATCCTCGGAAACATCCTGAAGAGCGATTTGTTCCCGGATTCGCTGGATAAGAGATTTTCCATCATCCTCCAGGATATCACCTCCCTTATCAGCCACATAAACTTTAACTTCGAAAGACTCGAATACCTTCAAGATACCATCGTAGGTATCATCAACTTGGAGCAGAACAGGATTATGAAGATTTTCACTCTCCTGTCGCTGCTGCTTATGCCTGCCACCTTAATCGCAAGTTTCTACGGAATAAACGTACATCTTCCGTTCGAAGACGTTCCGCTGGCTTGGCTGGGTCTACTAGGCCTGATGCTTGTGACCACAGCAGGCATAGTATTCTATTTCAAGAGGAAGAAACTGATGTAATTATCTTACTATCAGTTCCCCCACTTCGAATCCCCAACACCCGTCCGTAACTATCGGAATCTGACGTCCACAGGCGTTAGGCTGGTATTCTATATCGTCTATGAAGGTATGGCTATGCCCTCCTATTATCACGTCTACGTATTTCGTATGTTTCACGAGGTCTATGTCTTCCGAGAATCCGAGGTGTGACAGGAGTATTACCAAATCGCATTTTTCCTGTTTTTTCAGATACTCGGCATAGCGGTTCGTCACATCCACGGACGATACCTGCACGAGACGCGACGAAATCTCATAGGCCACATTCGAGGCCAAGTCGGAAGTAAGGCCTATTACGCCTATTTTCTTTCCCGCCTTATGGAGTATGGCATAAGGAGTTACCTCTCCTTCAAGAGGAGTTCCCGCAAACTCGACATTAGCGCATACCACAGGACACTTTATCTGTTTGACTCTCGCTGCGAGGTCTTCGAGTCCATTGTCGAACTCGTGGTTTCCCAGGACGATGCAGTCGTAGCGGAGGGCATTGACGGTAGCCACTTCGAGTGCGCCTCCGAATTGGGTATAATACGAAGTACCCTGGTTAAAGTCTCCGGCGTGAAGCAAGAGCACATTATCTTCGCCACGGGCATTTCGCACGCTATCCACTATCGCGCCCCTTTCTATGATACCCGCTTTACCATACCTTTCGGTCTCGCGGACCGGCTCCAGATGGGAATGGGTATCGTTTAGGTGCAGAATGACCAACTTCGGAGAGCAAGAAGCCAAGCTCGCCGCACAAAATGCCATAAAAATATACTTTAATGTCCTTTTCATTTTATCACTACTCTGTTATCCAAATGATACTCTAACGGAAGTCCCGCCTCGGAAAGGGCGTAAACCTTTTTCAAGATGCAGTCGCGAAGCAGCACTCCGGTGCGCACTACCTCCACGGCGCCTTCGCCCAGATGAATCTTATCTCCTCCGTTAAGGAGAAAATCTATGCTACCTATGCCATACAACTTGTCGTCTCTGACTTCCTCGCCGCCGACCTTAAGGCTTTCCACCGTCTTCCCGTTTATCACGACCTCCACTCCGCCTACCGCTTGTAGTTTACGTGAGGCCATATCCTCGAAAATCCGGCGAAGCTGCTTTCCGTCGACCTGGACATAGACCAAATAGTTCTTGAACGGGAACATCGACACGAGATCGTCCAGGAGCACGTCGCCCTGAGGAATGTCACACCTGATGCCGCCGAAGTTCGTAATGCCCACATCGACCTTTCGCCCGGTGAGTTCTTCGACCCCCTCCATAATGCAGTCTACTGCGAAATTCGACAATTCACTCTGCGGATAATGGCTGGACATAGCCTTCGGAGCGTGCGCGATGACCTGCTTGAGCGAAGCCATTTCCGGCTGTGCGTCTATTAGTATTCGGGCCAATTTGGGCGTAGAGCCCTCGTTGTAGACCCTACCAGACGGGGCATAGTACGTCCCGTCCTGCACATAGCCCAGGGCCTCTCTAGTATTGTCGGCGGTAGCCGGTTTGACTCCGGTCCTATGAGCATCCACCTTTATAGTAGACCAACTGTATCCGGCGGAACACCCCACCACGACACAAAGTACGCAAGAAAGTAGTCCTGCGGCTTTCATTATTACTTTTGTTTTAACCATTTCCACAAATCCTTGAATGTAGTTTTCTTACCATACATAAGCACTCCCACCTTATAAATCTTCGCCGACAGATATGCGCAAGCTATCGTCGTTACTACCAGAAGTCCTATAGAAAGGAGTATCTGCCATCCCGGCACACCGAAAGGTATTCGCGCGAGCATCACTATAGGCGAGGTGAAAGGTATAATCGAGCCCCACAATGCCACGGCACTGTCAGGCGCGTTATAAGCGTAAAGCGCTATGAAATAAGCTATCATAAGCGGTATGGTTACCGGCATCTGAAGCTGGCTCGTATCATTTTCGTTATCCACGGCCGCTGAACCGATAGCCGCGAAAAGCGATGCGTATAGCAGATAGCCGAGCACGAAGAATACTATGAAATAGAGCGCCAATTGGCCTATGTTAAGCCCTGCAAGCGTACCCACGATGTCGCCCAACTCACTGTCGCTCTGGGAGAGCACTGCGGTCATGGCATCGAATTGGTTAGCACCCTCAGGCAGTCCGGCCACTATGGATTGGGCGTCGACCGTGTCCATCATCTTCGGGGCGATGATTCCCATTCCGGCGCTCAGGAGCACGATGGAGAGGACGATCCAGAGGAAGAATTGGGTAAGAGCCACGAGTGCCACGCCAATTATCTTTCCGAACATAAGTTCAGTAGCTTTCACACTGCTAATCAGCACTTCCACTACCTTGCTCGTCTTTTCTTCCACGACTGCCGTCATAACCATACTTCCGAACATCGTGATGAACAGGAAGATGAATATGCCAAGCGCCATAGAGAGTATGGAGTTCACGCCGCTTTCGCTGACTTTCTCACCACCCTTTTCGTCCAGCACGAAGGTGCGTATAGGGACGTCGGCCTTCACGCTATTCACTATCTCTTCCAATCCGTCTATGTTATAGGATCTTATGCGATAGTCTTCGAGGGCATCGTCGATGTATCGGCTCATAGTCGCCGTCACGCCCATCCCGACAGGCTTTACAGAAGTGAACGATGCCTGAAGGTTCTTCTGCTCGTCGATCTTCGATATGCTGAGCACGCCATCGAGTCCGAGATCTGCCAGTCTGGCCTTTACGGTGTCGAGAGGCTCGGACGACATGTCCTGAAAACTTATCTGTTCGCTATTCTTAAGATATGACATTACGATTCCGGATTCGTCGACTACAGCTACCGTCTTGGTCTTCTCCTTTACGTTCACCATCACCACGCCCAATATCGCAAAGCACGCCACAAACAATACAGGTACTAAAAATGTGGTGAGAAGAAATGTCTTCTTTTTAACTCTCGTAGAGTATTCGCGGTTTATGATAACCCCTATAGTACGCAGATTCATAATTTACCTCCTTCGTTGACCAGTTTAATGAAAATGTCGTTCATCCTCGGAATCAACTCCCTGTAAGACACGATGTTTACGCCTTTCTGCAGGTAAGACTCGAGTGTAAGTGCACCATCAGTTTCCTTAGGCAGGATGCTGGTGTGAGTTCCCTGCTCGTCGGTGTAGACGAGTTCTACCTCGTTCTTTCCGAATTGTCTTCTTATTTCGTCTACCCCACCGGTGATGACCACGTGAGAATTATTTATAAGTGCCAGATTGTCACAAAGTTCCTCTACACTTGACATATCGTGGGTGGAGAGAATGATAGTGGAGCCCTCTTCCTTAAGGCGGAGGATTTCTCGGCGGACTATTTCGGCGTTGACCGGATCGAAGCCTGAAAACGGCTCATCCAGAATGAGTAGTTTAGGATTATGTACGACGGTGGTTATGAACTGAACTTTCTGGGCCATACCCTTCGATAGTTCTTCCACTTTCTTATTCCACCATTTCTGTATTCCGAAGCGCTCGAACCACTCTTTTAGCGATGCTTGCGCATCGGCCTTGCTCATACCTTTCAATTGGGCGAAATACATAGCCTGCTCACCCACCTTCATCTTACGATAAAGGCCTCTTTCCTCCGGCATATAGCCAATCCTTTCCACATCTGATTGTGTGATAGGCTTTCCCTGGAAGAGCACCTGTCCGCTTGTAGGGATAGTTATGCGGTTTATAATCCTTATCAGCGTGGTCTTTCCGGCGCCATTAGGACCCAAAAGGCCGAAAATCTTCCCTTCAGGTATCTCCAGACTTACATTTTCCAGAGCCACCTTTTCGCCGAAGGACTTGCTGACATTCTTGATTTCAATTATTGCCATATTCCTTTTGTTTAAAAATCTCGTAAAAATAGCAATAATTTGCGACAAATAAGCGAAAATGTATAGGATATCAGGGCAACCGCATCAAAACGGCTAACAAAAAGGCGTGCGACTATAGTATTTGC
>OQVT01000157.1_pt1 | contig 30077 bp, 20 predicted proteins | sample 1691561 | NCBI WGS metagenome assembly OQVT01 (sample SAMN03418260, study PRJEB22391) | human gut metagenome | biome: human-gut; feature: organic feature; material: feces | host: Homo sapiens | place: Tanzania | collected 2013-01 | reverse complement strand
CATCGTCAATCTGGAATACGAAGTTTGTCTCGTTGGTTGTGTTGTGGTGGATAGCGAAGTGCGTTGCTCCATCTGGAAGCTCAGCTGTAAACTCTTCCCATGTGCCGCTGCTTGCGGTACGTGTTTCACCAACTTTCACGAACTTGCTGATGTCAGTTCCTTCCTTAGAGTACAGAATATCGAATGTCTCCGGGTAAGCAGTGTCAGATGCGTTGTTGTTAGATGCCCAGAATGAGATAGTCTGTTTCTTTCCGCTCAGTGCCGGACTGATGAGCCAGTTGTCTGCATCGTAGAAGTCATCGGTCTGAGAGTCAGGATTGTACTTGTAGAATGCGGCAATGTACTTGCTTCCTGCATGAGGTATCAGTGATGGGTTAGCGTCAAGATAATCCTGAGTAATCCATTCGTTCAGCGGATCCATTACTATGAATGAGAATCTGTCACCCTGACCTGGGTATAGAAGGTTTCTGAACAATCCTCCTGTTTCAGCATTCTCTGGTGTAGAGCCAAGAGATGTTGTCCAACCACCGAACTCATTCTGTGCCCAAGATTCACACTCCTCGAATCCGTCTTCTACAGGTATTGCTGATTCAACAACTGCAGACCATGTAACCTTCACGCTACCGTCGCCGTTTTCCGTTGCATTAACTGTTGCCGGACGTGGCTTGTTAGAGATGTCGTATGCTACAGATATAGACTTCGCGTTGTCGTCTGGGTTCAGGTCGGTGTCGTAAACAACCTTTGCCTTCAGTTCAACAGCGTTGTTGTTGTCCATAACGCTTGAAGCATATTCGAACGAATAGGTCTTTGATGCAAACGGAGCAAGTTCTGCCTTCTCCTCCTTGCTTTCAACAAGCTTGTCGCCCGCATAGAGTTCCACGGTGTAGTTCTTAGCCTTGTTGCTACTGAAGTTGCTTACAGTAACGTCAACCTTTGCCTTTTCACCCTTCTTGATCTTCTTAGGAGCAGTGAGGTCCTTCAGGGTAAGGTCGCTTTCGTATACGTCGCGAACATAGAACTCATCAAGGTAAATTAATTCGTCAGCATTTGCAGTAGCCTTGAATCTCAGGATGACGTATGGCAGAGAGGTGTATTCAGGCTTCAGAGCTACAGCATCGCGAACCCAGCTGCCTGCGTCCTTCTCGGCGTCGATAGTTGTCAGATCCTCTACAGTGCCATCAGGCTTCTGTACGGAAACCGTAATCTTGGCGTTAGAAGCTGCTGCTGCGTTGTGGCTGAATATAACCATCGGGTTAGTAGCACCTGCCAGTTTGATCTTACCTGAGCCGAGAGTTCCGTATCCGTCGTCAGCACCACTTTGCATTGCGAAGCATCCGCCGTCGCCGTCAGAAGACTCCTTGGCGAGACTTAAGCTGAAGTTGTTTCTTGCGATCCACCACAAGTCGTATGCCAATTCTCCTCCAGGAGCACTCTCAACGAATGGGATGGTATAAGGCTTACCGATGATTACAGATGGTGTGATAGCAATATCGCCTTCTCCAACTTCGTTGGCCGCAGATACACCATACTGCTGTAATGTCTGGTCACCCTCGTCGGTCTTGATGGCTTTTTCGTATGAGCTTGTTCCAACAGGAATTTCTGCCTCTAATTCTGGTATGGTACCGAATGCACTTTCCTTAAGAGTATAGAATTTGTGAGATGTATTCTGTGTGTCAACATAGCCACCGTTTGCACCCTTGTCGCTATCGGTCCATGAAACCTTGATAGATGTGGTTTGGTCGGCTGCACTCAGTTCTGGCATGTCAGGTGTGTCGACACCTACATAAATCTTTACAGGTTCTGTGGTGCGTCCTTCACCTTCAGCATTTACAGAAGTTACGCTGTATGAGTTGAAACCGTTTTCTGGAGTTGTATCCACGAACGACTGCTTAGAGCCAGGATCCACGTCGGTCAATTCCTTGATGACAGTGCCCTCACGCTTAATCTTAAGGGTCAGCTTGCCTGTAAGGGCAGAGCCGCCGATATCCTTAGAAGGAGCAGTGAAGCTTATAGTAGCACTCTTGGCTCCCTTATCGGCCGGAACTGCTGTCAGCTCGCTAACAGCATCAGGAGCAGTTGTTGACATACCTGCGCCAACGCTGATATCATCGAGTTCGAGGTAGAACATGTCAGCATCACTTACAGCGTGGAATCCAATATACAGAGTGCCGTCCTCAGAAGCTGTGATTTCCTTGGTGTATTCATGGAATGCGTCACCAGGAAGGTCTGTCGACTCCATTATCACGTTCTTCATACCCTCAACGGTGTTCGTTGAGCCATACTTAACCTCAAGTCTTTCCACGAAAGACGACTTGTTAGACTTAGCCTTGAACTTGACAGTATAGATCTTGCCCTTCTCGACTTTGAGAGGAGGAGTGATGAGCCAGTCGTCACCACCGTTCTTGGTGTCGTATTCATATCTTGCCTCACCATTACCATCGCTGTTCTTATAATAAGTCCATGTGGAATTATCATTGTTGTTGTTGATGACTGTGAAGTAAGCCATTGCATATTCGCTGTCGAAGCCTTCAGCGTATGGAGGAGTGATGGCGTCACCGTATAGCTTGTAGTCTGTTCTTGCCTCAGCACCTGTCTTCTTGTCGTTGTAAGCCTTCACGCCGTAAGCATAAGCTGTAAGGTCTCTGGTATTCAACTTGTCTGTGGCACTGGTTGCAGTGATGCCCTTGGCAACAACAGTCTCGCCCGGATAGCGTACAACATCGTACTTGATGTCGCCGATGAATCCGTCGTTGACACCTGCTGTAACGGCATCCCATGTCAAGTTGGCGTCACCGGTTTCTGCGTTGATGTCGAGTTTCAGGTTGTCAGCTGCCTTAGGTGTGTCATAGCCGATATACTGGGTAATCTTGGCTTTCTGTCCCTTGCCTTCGGAATTGGAAGTAGTAACAACGATACTCTTCTTTCCGTCCTCAGCAATTGTTACGTTCTCTGTAACGTTTGCACCAGGATTGCCTGTACCGGTCTTCAATGTGTTTGCACCCTCGGTGATTGTGTATGTCACCTCACCTGTAAGGTCGTCACCCTTGATGTTCTTTGTAGGCAACTTGAATGAAACAGTACCGCTCAGACTACCGTTTGCGAAGTTTGCAGCCAAGTCTGTCGCTGCAGTAGGAGCACCTTCAGCAAGAGCCTCCGGAACGGTCATCATGGTGATGATGTTCTGGTTCGTGAATTCTCCTACCAGCTCAGCAGCACCTGTTGTCAGGTTGATGGTATATAGCTTAGAGCTTCCAGAAGTGTCAATACCTGCCCAATAGAAAGTATTGTCCTTTTGGTCGATTTCACCACTCTGGAGATAGTATGCTCCTTCGCTGTCACTAATGTCAAGACCTGTTTCTCCGACCAGTGTCTCTTGTGCGGTTGAAGTGTCAATCTTGTAGAGGGCACCGTCTTCTGCTACACCATACAATTCGTTTTCTTTAGTAATACCGAGAGCAACATACATGTGGCTCAGCATACCGATGGTAGAACGGGTCTTGTTCTCGTAGTCAACGATACCAAGCTCTAAGCCCTTTCCGTCAGCACTGAAGAAAGCTCCGTAAATAGTACCGTTTTCTGCTGTCGCGGTTTCGGTTGCGATGAGAGACATGTCGTCCAGATACTCTACTTCTCCAATCTGCTCCCATGTGTCGGTGTCAAACTGATATAATGAAGCTAATACCATATCCCAGAAAGTGAAGTAGTTCACTACATACATCTTGTCGCCAATGATTGCACCACCACCATTAGGAATGATGTTGGCATTCAGTCCAATGGCTTCAACACCGATGTTGCTTGCAGCCTTGAACTTGTAGAGGCCATAGAGAGGATTGTCCTGCGACCATGTGTTGTCGTCAAGAACAGTTCCCCACAGCTCTCTTTCAGATACGTATTTGGCTGCCTTCAACGGTACCCTCGGTTCAAGAGCCATTGCAGGCATTATGCCACCGCTACGCATCTCTTTGAGTCCGGAAAACTTATTCTGATTAAAAATCTTCCCTTTAAAAAGTTTTGGATAACTTGCCTTGACCTTCTCGTCGAGCTTGCGCAAAGCTGCCGGAGTAGTTCTTTCGGCCTTCTGTAACACTGATACAGGAACACGACCACGCAAGCCTGATTCAAGCTTCTGCGCGTCAGTTTGCATTGGCAATAACAGCATCGCCGCTGTAGCTCCTGTGATGATGAAGTTAAGTTTATTATTCATAAGCAAAAAACGTGATTTGGTGAATAATATGCGGTATTTTCTCTTTTATGCTTGCAAATATATAGATAAAACCAATATGTTAATAATAAATCGAAATATTCTTATTAAAATTAGTTCTTTATGTTTACAAAACAACAAAATGTTATTCCAAAAAAGACGGTTATTCCTTATTTATATAGCAGAAAAGAAAGAAAAGTTAGTGAAAAGTCTATAAAACGGAAGCTTATTAAATAGTTTTGGCAACAAATTGTAAATGTACACTATTGGCCTTGATTTACTTTCTGTAAACTGTGTGTTTGTCGTTTTTTCAGCAAGCGAACTGCCTCTCCCCCTTTAGGGAAGACGGGAGAGAGGTAAAAAAATGCCACACCCGTCTTTCTTTGCGGATGTGGCATCTATTATTCTTGAAGTTATCAAGGTTATTAAGAGCGTTTATCTGATGATAACTTTTTTGTCGTCCTTTGATGTATTATGTTGTCCAATACACTATAAGCCTTAAAGTCTTTCAAAGACTATGCTGTATTACCGTTATTCGCTGATGATGAACCCAGCTTTCTTCAGGTCATCCCAGAAGTTTGGATAAGACTTTGAGACCACTTGCGGGTTGTTGATCTTTATGCTTCCGAGCGTCATTGCCGCAGGTGCGAAAGCCAATGCCATGCGGTGGTCTTCGTAGGTGTCGATGGCGATGTCGGCATCTGGCTCACAGCGTTCGCCGTTCCAGGATAGTTCTGTGCCGTCGCCATCGTCTATTATATATCCGAGTTTCTTCATCTCCGTCTTCAATGCAGCGATACGGTCGGTTTCCTTGATGTGCAGTGTGGCGAGTCCTGTGAAGTGGAACGGCACTCCCATCATTGCGCAGGTCACTACGAATGTCTGTGCCAGGTCGGGCTGGTTCTTGAAGTCGTAGTCGAGGCGTGCCGACACAAGTCCGGTCTTGCGTAGTGTCACAGTTGTCGGCACGTTGCGTGTCCTGCTGCTGAACGAAGTCTTTATACCCAGCATGCTGAAGAGGTATTTCACCACGGAATCGCCCTGCAGCGAACCGTCCATCAGTCCGTTGAGTTTTATCTCCGCCTCGTTGTCTTTTGAGAGGGCGAGAATCTCATACCAGTATGACGCTGCGCTCCAGTCGCTCTCGATGTAATAATCCTGTGCGGTGTATGGTTGAGGCTTCACTTCTATAGTGTCGTTGTCTGTCCATTCTGCATCAGCTCCGAAGTTGCGCATTGTGCAGAGAGTCAGGTCGATGTATGGTCTGGAGATGATGTCTCCGGTGAGATGCAGTGTCAGTCCCTTCTCCATTCCCGGTGCAATCATGAGCAGTGCTGAGATGAACTGCGAGCTTACGTCGCCCTGCACTTCCAGCGAACCTCCCTGCAGCTGTCTTCCCTTGATACGCAATGGTGGGAATCCCTCGTTCTCCTCGTATGCCACGTCGGCCCCGAGCCTTAGCAGTGCGTCAGCCAGGATGTTGATTGGGCGGTGTCTCATACGCTCCGTTCCCGTTATAGTGTGCTCTCCAGGTGTCACGGCAAGATAAGCTGTCAGAAATCTCATTGCCGTGCCGCCCGCCTTGATGTCGATGGTTTCGGGCATGTCTCTCAGTGCGTTGATCATTACCTCTGTATCGTCGCAGTCTGAGAGATGTTCCGGCATTGTCTTTCTTCCCGAGAGGGCATATATGATGAGCGCCCTGTTGCTGATGCTCTTCGATGCCGGCAGATTTATTTCCGTCTCGAGCTGTTGTGGTGCCGTTATTCTATATGTCATGTCTTTATCTTTTTAAATTGGTTTCGCTATGTGGCGTTTTTCTTGCCGTTTCGTGTCAATAAGCCGCATTGTCGCCTTCGATGATGTTTCTCACCGTGCGATACATTATATATAAGTCGAGACCTATCGACCAATGCTCTATATACCAGATGTCGCCTTCCACTCTGCCCTCCATCTGTGACAGTTGCTTCGTTTCACCTCTGAATCCGGTCACTTGGCTCCATCCCGTTATTCCTGGTTTCACGAAGTGGCGTATCATGTATTTGTCGATGAGCTTTGAGTATTCCTCAGTGTGCTTGAGCATATGTGGGCGCGGTCCCACCACGCTCATATCCCCTTTCAGCACATTCCAGAACTGCGGCATCTCGTCGATGTTCGTCTTTCTCATTATGTCGCCCCATCTCGTCTTTCTCGGGTCGTCTTTCGTAGCCTGCAGTTTGTCGGCATCAGCGTTCACCTTCATGCTGCGGAATTTGTAGCAGTAGAACTCCTTGCCGTTCAGTCCGTTTCTTTTCTGCTTGAAGAAAATCGGTCCCGGCATTGTCAGTTTCGTTATTATTGCCACGATAATGAAAATGATAGGGAACAGCGTCACCAGGAACACTCCCGACACCACGATGTCGAAGGCACGTTTCAGTGCACGGTTTTCGGGGTGGGAGAGAGGTTCCCTGTAGAGACTCAGGTATGGCACGTTGCCGAGCATGTTGAAATAAACCCTGTGGTGCAGGTAGTTCGTCACGTTCGGCACGTTGTAGAAGTGTATGAAATTCTTTTCGCAGTAGTGTATTATCGGCAGGATCTCGTCGGCACGGCTTGATGGCAGACAGCAGAACAGCTCATGTATTGAATGGTTGCCCTTGAGATAGTCTATCACTTCGCTCGTCTTGCCCAGGAATTTGCATTCTTGGGGAAAGTTCTGGTTAGGCTGGTCATCGAAATATCCCACTACTTGGTATCCCAAAGATGATATTGCGAGCATCTCTTTGTATAGCGAGATGTTGTTCTCCTTGCTGCCGAGGAACACCACCCGGTTGATTGATTTTCCTCGTCTTCTGTAGCTTATTACTGCCCATCTCACGAAAATGCGGTATGTCGATACCATGAATATCAGCGAGAAGAGGAATAACGGCAGGATTTTGTAGCTCATGTGATTGAAATGGCCGAGTCTGAGCAGCGGTACAGACAGAACCACGAAGAGAAGCACGTTTCTTGTCACGAGCGTAACTATTTGGAATCTCTTCACATTGCGTATGTATAGTATCACTCCGCCGTTGAGTATGCAGGCGCAATAGATTACTCCGATGAGTATCGACGTGTGTAGCTGCGTGTCGTCCAACGGCGTGCCTATCACGGTGTTGAAGAGCCAGTATGTCAGCATGGCGATGATGAAGTCGCCAAGGATGGTGGCAGCTACTACGAGACCGTTGCTGTGCATATTGTTCAGCTTCTGTCTCATCCATGTTCCGCCCATATTTACTTGTACCCATTCCATATGCGTAGTTCAAAACTTGTTTTTTATTAGAGAGCTTTGCTCTTTTTATCTTAAGTCGGTATAGTCTGATAGAAAGGATGTTTCTTTTTTTCATGGCATCTCTTTCTCGTCTTTGTCAGGGGCAATGCAGGTTTTGACATGCATTGTCCCCTGATTGTCGGCGAGTCGGGATTGTCTCTCCCCAGTCGTCATTTAGTCTTTTCCCCTTCCCTTTTTCAGAGTCGTTGCGCCTTTGTTGTCGCATACATGCGAGCGTGTGTCAGCTGATTCCTTCCTTATACCATTTGAACAGCTTCTTCACTCCGTCTTCTGTCTCCACCTTGTGGGTCCATCCCAGACTGTGCAGCTTGCTTACGTCTATGAGTTTGCGTGGTGTGCCGTCCGGCTTGCTTGCGTCGAATTCCACTGTTCCTTCGAATCCTACTGCCTTTACAACAAGCTCAGACAATTCCTTGATTGTCAGTTCCTTGCCTGTGCCAACGTTGATATGGCAGTTTCTTATTTCGCCGAGCTGTGGTATTGCACCTCCTCGTCCCTCGCTGTTGTTGCGGTCAACTGTTCCGTTAACTTTTGCTCCATAGAACACCGAACTGTATTTCTCTATGCCTATGATGTCTTTGAAGTCCACGTTGAGCAGCACGTGTACGCTGGCGTCAGCCATGTCTTCGCTCCACAGAAATTCGCGCAGCGGCTTGCCTGTTCCCCAAAGCACCACTTTGTTGTCGTATATCCCGTAGTATTCCAGAGCCTTGAGTATGCGGTCCTTCGGGTTCTTTCCGTCCACGTTCCCTTCGCCGATAGTCTGGCGCAGCTTGTCGTCGGGGTTGATCGGCCGTTTGTCCATGTCCTTCTCGATCATGTCCCATGCTCCGTCGTGGATGAGTTTTGCCAGATATATCTTGCGCATCATCGCAGGCATCACGTGGCTGTTCTCCAGATGGAAGTTGTCGTTCGGTCCATATAGGTTCGTCGGCATCACGGCGATATAGTTCGTGCCATACTGCAGGTTGTAGCTCTCACACATTTTCAGTCCGGCAATCTTTGCTATTGCATATTCCTCGTTGGTGTATTCCAGTGGTGATGTGAGCAGTGCGTCCTCCTTCATCGGTTGTGGCGCATCCTTCGGATAGATGCAAGTTGAACCGAGGAAGAGCAGTTTCTTCACCCCGTGCGAATATGCGTTGCTTATCACGTTGCACTGCATCTTCATGTTCTGCATGATGAAGTCGGCGCGGTATAGCGAGTTCGCCATTATTCCGCCTACGAAGGCGGCGGCGAGCACCACTGCGTCCGGCTTCTCCTCGTCGAAGAATTTCTCCACTGCGTATTGGTCTGTGAGGTCCAGCTCTTTGTGTGAACGTCCCACCAGGTTTTCGTATCCCCTTGCCTTAAGATTGTTCCATATCGCCGACCCCACGAGTCCGTGGTGACCGGCGATGTAGATTTTGCTGCTTTTGTCTAATGACATGTTTTATTAGTGTTTTGTATTCCTATATCGGTGTCGTTATTTCACGATACCCTTCTCAAGATATTCGGCGAGGTTTGTCTTCACCTTCTCTCCGGCGCGTTCCACTGCCACCTTTGCCATGTCGGCGTCAACCATTATTTTGACGAGCTTCTCAAACGATGTCTTGCCCGGGTCCCATCCCAACTTTGCCTTTGCCTTGGTGGGGTCTCCCCAGAGATTCACCACGTCGGTAGGGCGGTAGAAATCCTTTGACACCTCGATGATTACCTTGCCCGTCTTCTTGTCGATACCCTTCTCGTTTTCGCCTTCGCCCTTGAATTCCAGTTCTATGCCGACATGCTTGAATGCCAGATAGCAGAAGTCACGCACTGAGTGCTGCACTCCGGTAGCGATGACGAAGTCCTCCGGTTTGTCGTGCTGCAGGATGAGCCACATACACTCCACGTAGTCCTTGGCGTATCCCCAGTCGCGCAGCGAAGAAAGGTTGCCCAGGTAAAGCTTTTCCTGTTTTCCCTGTGCGATGCGTGCTGCCGCGAGTGTTATCTTGCGTGTCACGAACGTCTCGCCTCTGCGCTCGCTCTCATGGTTGAAGAGGATTCCCGAGCAGCAGAACATATTGTAAGCCTCGCGGTATTCCTTCACAATCCAGTATCCGTAGAGCTTTGCCACGGCGTATGGGCTATATGGATGGAACGGAGTGTTTTCGTTCTGTGGCACTTCCTCCACCTTTCCGTATAGCTCCGATGTCGATGCCTGATATATTCGGCATGTGTCGGCAAGTCCGCACTGGCGCACAGCCTCGAGCACTCTGAGCACTCCGGTTGCGTCAACGTCGGCTGTGAACTCCGGTGAGTCGAAGCTCACCTGCACGTGGCTCTGTGCCGCGAGGTTGTATATCTCTGTGGGTCGCACCTTGCTCACCACCTGTATGAGGCTCATGGAATCTCCCATGTCGGCATAATGCAGATGGAAGTGTGGCTGTCCCTCGAGATGGGCGATGCGCTCACGGAAGTCAACCGATGAACGGCGTATCGTACCGTGTACTTCATATCCTTTACCGAGCAGGAATTCTGCCAAAAACGAGCCGTCCTGGCCCGTGATGCCTGTAATAAGAGCTATATTCTTCATAAATAACTGTTTGTTCTGTTGTGTCCTTTTTTATGTTGAAAATCCGCTATTATAGCGTTATAATAGCGCATTCAGCTCGCAAAGTTACAAATCTAAATTAAGATGTGCAACTTATTTTATGGTTTAAATGCCATTATTATATAATATGTTGAAATTCTTGCCTGATTTCTCTTTTCTTGGGATGATTCCTGTTTTTATTATCTGATAATTGTCTTTGATGCGTGTGTGAAATTAGAGCGTAGCTTCGTACCTTTTCTTTCAAACAGGTGAAAGGCGTCTTCTGAAAAGTCAAAATCCAAGCAAGTCCCAATGGCCGATTCGGGCTTTATACACTTGTCCCGGATTGGGTAAGGAAGGGACAAAGTGAAATCAAACCGCTTTTGTTTTGCATTGCTCTTGAATTTGCATTACCTTTGTCCGCAAAAAACAAGAAGAAATGAAAAAGATAATTTGCTTTGCCTTGGCGCTGGCGCTGTTTTCGGCATGTGCTGACAATGGCAAGGAAGATGCCCGGCGCATTCTCACAGAGGCCCAGGGACAATATGACAAAGGGAACTACAAAGAGTCGTTGCGGCTTGTTGACTCCCTCCGCCGCTCTCATCCCGAAGCAGTGGAAGAGAGGCGTCAGGCGCTGACACTCTATCAGGACGCATCCGAAAAACTCGCACAGTCGGAAATAGCCCGTCTCGATATGCAACTGCAGGCTGCACAGTGCCGCCTTGACAGTATGGCGGCAGTGGTGGATTCGCATTCCGGAAGCAACGGCGATGCAGCCCTCGACAAGCTCGCCAGACTGCGCCAGCAGAGAGACTCCCTTCAGGTGGCGTTCGACACCCAGTGTGCCATGGTCAGACTGATAAGAGAGAAACGCAAGGGATAGTCTGTATGCGGAAAGGAAAAAGGGGAGAAAATGCTGTGGCAATGACAAATGGAGATTGCTTATAGTAGCTCAAATCACCGATTTGGGTTAAAAAACTTTCCAAATCACTTGATTGTCAATATTAATGTGTAACTTTGCCCCAATATTGACTCCTGGTAAGTCATTTAAAAATAAAATAAGACCCATAAACAGAGCATCATACAATGGCTAAGGAAAACCCAGAAACGGAAAAGCAGTTCAAGGAAACACTCGAAGGCTGTCGCACGCTCTTTGCGAAGAAGCTACACGACTACAATGCGTCATGGCGAATGCTCCGACCATCGTCGCTCACCGACCAACTCCTCATCAAGGCGCGCCGCATACGCAGCATCGAGGTGAAGGGCAAGGCTATGGTTGAAGACGACATACGCTCGGAATTCGTGGCGCTGATAAACTATGGCATCGTAGGACTGATACAGCTCGAGAAAGGATTTGCCGACAGCGTGGACATCACCAACGATGAGGCCCTGGCGCTATACGACAAATATGCCTCTGAGGCCCTGCAGCTCATGCTCCGCAAGAACCACGACTACGACGAGGCGTGGCGCATGATGCGCGTGAGCAGCTATACCGATTTCATCCTGACAAAGATAGAACGAGTGAAAGAGATAGAGAACCTTGGCGGAGGAACCCTCGTTTCTGAAGGAATCGACGCAAACTATATGGACATCATAAACTACTCCGTGTTCGGAGTGATAAAACTGACATACGGGGAGTGACAAAGAGGCTGATGAACAAGGAGACGATAAAAGATATCGGAGTCAACGTGTGCCGCTTCGTGGTGGCACTGACATTCGTGTTCTCAGGCTACGTGAAGGCGGTAGACCCCATCGGAACGCAATATAAGCTGAACGACTATCTTGCCGCCGTGAATCTCGAAGGGGCCGTTCCCGACTATCTCACGCTCAGCGCCTCGGTGCTGCTGGCTGCCGTGGAACTGTCGCTTGGAATCCTCCTGCTCTTTGCCATCCGCCGCAGGCTCGTGTCCAAACTGATACTCGCCTTCATGACGGTGATGACCGCCATAACGGTATGGATAGCTATAGCCGATCCCGTGAAAGACTGCGGATGTTTCGGCGATGCATTGAAACTCACCAACGGTGAGACGCTCCTCAAGAACATCGTGCTGCTCGCCGCCTCCATCGTCGTGTGTAAATGGCCGTGCGCCATGGTGAGGTTCATAGGCAAGGCAAACCAGTGGATAGCCATCAACTATACCATACTGTATAGTATAGCCACAAGTACATATTGCCTGTATGCACTGCCGGTATTCGACTTCCGTCCATACCACATCGGTGCCGACATACGCAAGGGGATGGAAATACCGCCCGGAGCAGAGCAGCCACAGTTTGAGACCACCTTCATACTGAAGAAAAACGGACAGACCAAGGAGTTCACCCTCGAAAACTATCCCGACTCCACATGGACCTTCGTAGACAGCAAGACCGTGCAGACGAGCGAGGGATACGTACCGCCGATACATGACTTCAGCATGGAAGACATGACGACGGGCGACGACATGACAGACGACGTGATATCCTCCAAGGGATACACCTTCCTGCTCGTGTCGCCACATCTGGAGAATGCCAACGACTCATACTTCGGCAACATGAACCAACTCTACGACTATGCCCAGGCGCATAAATACCGCTTCTACTGCCTCACGGCAAGCAACGCCAAGGCGATAGACCGCTGGCGGGACATGACGGGAGCCGAATACCCGTTCCTCTTCACCGACGAGACCACGCTGAAGACAATCGTCAGAAGCAATCCCGGACTGCTGTTGCTGAAAGACGGAGTGGTGATAGGCAAATGGAGCCACAACCAGCTGCCACAGCTCGACGACGAGTCGGCGCCGCTCGACAAACTGCCCGAGGGTAAGCTCTCAGTCACATCGCTGGGCAAGAAGATATGCCTGTCGCTGCTGTGGTTCTTCCTTCCGCTGTTCATCCTGTCGCTTGCCGACAGAACATGGGCATGGACGCGCCGCTTCAGGAAACAGAAGTCGGCGACAGGACAGACGGACGGAAGTGATTCTACTGACAAAGACAACAACACCCCCGTCGCAGACGAGGGATAACATCATTTTAATTATTAGCAAAAGTAAAAGGAAATGAGAAAGAAAATTGTAGCAGGAAACTGGAAGATGAACATGAACCTGCAAGACGGAGTAGCTCTGGCAAAGGAGCTTAACGACACACTGACAGCACAGAAGCTAAACTGCGGAGTGATAATCTGCACTCCATTCATTCATCTGGCAAGCATCGCACAGTTCCTCGATCAGAGCGTAATCGGTCTTGGAGCCGAAAACTGCGCCGACAAGGAGAAGGGTGCATACACCGGCGAGGTGTCAGCAGAGATGGTGAAGAGCACCGGTGCACAGTATGTCATCATCGGTCACTCAGAGCGCAGAGGCTATTACAATGATACTCCAGAGGTGCTGAAGGAGAAAGTGCTCCTGGCGCTGAAAAACGGTCTGAAGGTAATCTTCTGCATCGGCGAGAGCCTTGAGGAGCGTGAGGCAAACAAGCAGAACGAGGTTGTGAAGGCTGAACTCGAAGGAAGCGTGTTCAACCTCTCAGCAGAGGAATTCAAGAACATCATCGTTGCCTACGAGCCAATCTGGGCTATCGGTACAGGCAAGACCGCCACTGCCGACCAGGCAGAGGAGATCCACGCATACATCCGCAGCGTGATTGCCGACAAGTATGGCAAGGAAGTAGCCGACGACACTACCATCCTCTATGGTGGAAGCTGCAAGGCAAGCAATGCTCCAGAGCTGTTTGCAAAGCCAGACATCGACGGTGGACTCATCGGTGGAGCTTCTCTGAAGGCTGCCGACTTCAAGGGTATCATCGACGCACGATAATAATTGAATACGAGAGCATCCCCTGTCGCAGAATGCCTGCAAACGGCATTGGCGGCAGAGGACTCTCCTTTTTATATTAAAGCAAAAAGACAAACATGAAACAGTTCATCGCTATATTAGTATTCACGGTATGCCTCGCCACCAGCGCCAAGGCACAGACATTCCTCAACGACCTGCAGAAATCCAAGCCGGGAGAGGGAAAGATTACCGTGACGCAAAGTGCCGATATAGACAACTTGGTGAACAACGCCAAACTGAAATACGCACAGGAACAGGCCTCTAAGCAGAAGGCAGGTCAGAACGTCGTGCCTCAGGACGACAAAGACAAGAAAAACAAGATCCATGTTCCTGCCGACAAGAAAGACCACCATACGGCAGCCACGGAAAAGAAAGAAAACCACACCGCGGCTCCCAACAAGAATACTGCAGGAGAGCATCACCGTGGAGACTCCACGGAGCACAAGAACCCTTCTTCCGAAGCAAACAACACACACAGAAGCCAGGACCGCCAGCCTGTTGACAGTCAGCAGCCTGTAGACACCAGCAAGAAGATGATGCGCAACAGCCGCAAGGTGACCGGCTATCGCATCCAGGCATATTCAGGAGGAAATTCCAGAGCCGACCGCGAGAAGGCAAATCGCATAGGCAACGACATAAAGATGAAATACCCCGACCAGCCAGTCTACGTGCATTTCTATTCTCCACGATGGATATGCCGGGTGGGCAACTTCCGGTCATACGGAGAGGCGGAACAGATTCTCAGAGGCATCAAGGCGATGGGCTACAAACAGGCTTGCATCGTGAAGGGAAAGATTACAGTGGCATACTGATCTGTCCCGTCTGCTGAGAAAAGTCAGTTCCCGCCTTTACTCCCCACAACGAGGGTATTACACATCGTTAATCAGTAAACTAAAATAAAACAATATAATGAATCCCGAAACAGAATTCCGCCCCGGGCTCGACCAGCTGGCGGAGAACTACAAGAGCATTCTTAACCTGCTCGGTGAAGACACGGAGCGTGAGGGATTGCTCAAGACGCCGATGCGCGTAGCCAAGGCGATGCAAGTGCTGACACGCGGATATACGCAGGACGCACACAAAGTGCTTACCGACGCACTCTTCAAGGAAGAATACAACCAGATGGTAATCGTGAAGGACATCGACTTCTTCTCGCTCTGCGAGCACCACATGCTGCCGTTCTATGGAAAGGTGCACGTGGCGTATATCCCCAACGGATACATCACCGGACTGAGCAAGATAGCGCGCGTGGTAGACATCTTCAGCCATCGTCTGCAGGTGCAGGAGAGAATGACGCAGCAGATAAAGGACTGCATCAACGAGACTTTGCATCCACAGGGCGTAATCGTGGTGGTTGAGGCTAAACACATGTGCATGCAGATGAGAGGCGTGGAGAAACAGAACTCCATCACCACAACAAGCGATTTCTGCGGTGCCTTCGAACAGGCAAAGACCCGTCAGGAGTTCATGAACCTCATCCATAAGTGATGCCCTGCAGCCGGTGCTGGCAGTGAGGCTCGGTGGAATATCCTCCATGCCAGACCGAAAAAATATACCGTCGCCATGCAATGAAATGACATCATCGGAGTTTTACAGGTAAAAAAATGAATAAAAATTATTTGTAATATGAAGAAACTAAGAAAACTACTGCCATTGATGCTTATGGCATTGATGGTCTCTATGACAATGGTGTCATGTCTCGACAGCAACGACGATGAACAGCTCTCAGACAAGGAGAAGCAGAACTGGCTTATGAACGCAGCCGGAACATACAGCGGAAAGTTGTACTGGTTTGACAAGAACATCGACAAGACGAAATACCCCAAGCAGGTTGACTCGCTCGTTGTCACCACAAAGATGTCGCTCGACAACACCATCACCATCTACGACTTCCCTGTGAAGCTCTTCTTCAAGTCATTGCCTGTAACGAAGAACTATACCGAGCAGCAGCTCGCAGAACTCTCTGCCGACGAACTCGCCAAGCTGAAGCGCAACGACGAAATCGTGAAGTCTGCTGAGGAAGTGGGAACGATGGATCTGAAGATGAACTTCAGCATCTTCACCGCCAAGAACAGCTTCTTGTATTACTATGTGGCTCCAAACCCCGTAAGAATGACGCTCAACTTCGGTGGCGCATCACACGACATTGCCATCGCCTTCATCAGCATGACAAGAGGTATCTACAGTTCCAACAAGAACTATATCCAGATCTACGAGGCTGCCATCTACGACGGTAAGGACGAGAACGGCAAGGACAAGCTCCTCGACGGAAAGACTCTCTACGACAACAACTCTACCGGAACAGAACTCCAGGATCTCATCTTCGAGTTCAACGGAGAGAAATAAAAGCATATTGCAGACATGAGATATACTGCCGCAGCAGGTTGACTACATGGATAGTCACTGGCTGCGGCAGTTTTTTTGTTTCCCCAATCCATTCTCTAAAAAAACAAAATCCGCTCTTCTAAAAATCAAAATCCAAGCAAGCCCTAATGGCCGATTTGGGTTAAAATGCCACCTGTCTGTATTTTGTCATTGGCTAAATTTCATAATCTTATACAAAATCATTAACTTTGCAGCCGCTTTTATTTATATACAGTATATGAGACTATTGAGTGACGCCGAACTGGCACAAATACTTGACAAAGAAATATTCCATAAAATTTCAGATGCAGCCGACTCCCTCGGACTGGAGTGCTATGTAGTGGGGGGCTACGTGCGCGACCTCTTTCTTGAGCGCCCGTCAAACGACATTGACGTCGTGGTGGTGGGCAGTGGAATAAAGGTGGCCGACGCACTGAGGCGGTCGCTCGGCAGGAAGGCTCATATCTCCGTGTTCCGCAATTTCGGAACGGCACAGGTGAAATACAAGGGAACGGAAGTGGAGTTCGTAGGTGCCCGCCGTGAGAGCTACACCCGTGGGTCACGAAAGCCGATCGTTGAAGACGGTACGCTCGAAGACGACCAGAACCGTCGCGACTTCACCATCAATGCGCTTGCCGTATGCCTGAACAAAGACCGCTTCGGTGAGCTCGTGGATCCCTTCGACGGAGTATACGACATGGAAGACGGCATCATACGCACACCCCTCGATCCCGACATCACATTCTCCGACGACCCGCTGCGCATGCTGCGCTGCATACGTTTCGCCACACAGCTCAACTTCTTTATAGAAGAAGAGACCTTCGACGCGCTGCAGCGCAATGCCGACAGGATAAAGATCATTAGCGGAGAGAGAGTGGAAGAGGAGCTGAACAAGATAATGATGACCAAGACACCGAGCAAGGGGCTCGTTGACCTGCAGCGTTGCGGACTGCTGCCGCTGATAATGCCGGAGCTTAGCGCTCTCGATATCATAGAGACCAAAAACGGCAGGGCACACAAGAATAACTTCTATCACACACTTGAGGTGCTCGACAACGTTAGCCGCCGGAGCGATAATCTGTGGCTGCGCTGGGCAGCCCTCATGCACGACATCGGAAAAGCGCGCAGCAAGCGCTGGGACCCCATTGCCGGATGGACATTCCACAACCACAACTTCATCGGTGCCAAGATGGTGCCGGAGATATTCCGCAGGATGAAGCTTCCGATGGATGCCAAGATGAAATACGTGCAGAAACTCGTCGACCTGCACATGCGCCCCATCGCCATCGCCGACGATGTGGTGACCGACAGCGCCGTGCGCCGACTCATCAATGATGCCGGCGACGATATCGACGACTTGATGATTCTCTGCGAGGCAGACATCACGAGCAAGAACCAGGTGCGCAAGCAGCAGTTTCTCGAGAATTTCCGTATGGTGCGCGAGAAACTCACTGACCTTAAGGAAAAGGACTTCAAGCGCTTGCTGCAACCGGTAATCGACGGCAACGAGATAATGGAGATGTTCCATCTCAAACCATCGAGAGAGGTGGGCACGCTGAAGCAGACGCTGAAGAATGCCGTACTCGACAACAAAGTGGCTAACGAGCGAGAACCGCTGATGCAGCTGCTGATGGAAAAGGCGAAGGCTATGGGACTGTGCTGAGTCCTTTTTGCTACATTGAGTGGTATCAGATTATAAACTCTCGACACATTTTTTCAAAATCGGTCATTAGAACAAGCGGTGCATGTAAAATGCCATTAAACGTTCTAATGACCGATTTTTGTTTAAGTGAAGCCATGAGCTTGTGCCTTTTCAACAATCAACAGGAAACGTAAGCGTATCCGTGCCGCCAGTGTATACGGATGCTTATATGCGCTGGACAATTCCTGAAGCCATGAATGTCAATAAATAAGAATATCGGGCAGCGGTTGAGCGTGAAATCTGCCCACCAGGGGCAAGGTGCTTGCCCCACTTGAGAACGGTGCTTACCCAACATGGGCAAGCATGTTGCCCATTTATTGAAATATTTGTTTGGATTTCAACCCACAAACGGTCATTATGGCTTGATGCAGTTTTCTGCTGCCAGTGTTCCAAAGTTCTTGTGGCGTGACCATTGTGACTGATGGCTTTTCCGTTTTCCTTAAAATTTAGTTAAAACAAAACAATAATCATTGACATGCCATCATTGTATGAAGAATAATGGCTAATTTTGCACATGAAAACTGAAACCTGTATTCGGGTTTTCTACAAATGATCCGCTGGAAATTTGCTTTAGCATGTGAATGCCATCAGCAGCCGGGGCGGAGAGATGAAGGAAGAAATATTAGGTAGTTTTACATATATAATATACAAATCATTACATATATAATTTTACATACATAGAAATCATTAATATTATAAATAGGTATGAAGAAAAAGAGTAATTTATTTATTCTGTTGCTTGCCGCAGTGCTCGTGTCATGCGGCGGAGGCAAGAAAAGTGGAAAACCGGATTTCGGCGACGACGAATATGCGGTAAGGACAGTAGGTGCGCAGTCAGCAGAGCTGCAGACCACCTATCCTGCTACGATAAAGGGAGTGCAGGACGTGGAGATCCGTCCTAAGGTGTCTGGATTCATCACCAAGTTGTGTGTGCATGAAGGCCAGGCAGTGAAGAAAGGCCAGCTCCTCTTCGTCATCGACAACGAGACCTACCAGGCAGCCGTGCGCCAGGCAAGGGCAGCCGTGAACACAGCAAAGGCTCAGCTCAACACAGCCAAGCTGACATACTCAAACAACGAGAAACTCTTCAAGAACAATGTTATCGGTACTTACGAGCTTCAGTCATCAAAGAACAATCTCGAGGCAGCCTATGCTGCCGTGGCACAGGCCCAAGCAGCTTATGTATCAGCCAAGCAGAACCTCGACTTCTGCTATATCACCAGTCCAGCCAACGGTGTCGTAGGCGATCTGCCATACCGTGTGGGCGCATTGGTGAGCGCTTCAAGCCAGCAGCCACTCACCACTGTGTCGAGCATCGGCACTATGCAGGTGTATTTCTCAGTAACAGAGAAAGACCTTCTGTACATGACAAAGGGCGTTGGCGGTATCAATGCTGCAATCAAGGATTATCCAGCCGTGAAGCTGCAGCTCGCTGACGGAACTGTATACAACCACGACGGACATGTGGCTACAGTGAGCGGCGTGATCGACCCTACTACAGGTACCGTTTCTATGCGTGCCGACTTCCCTAACCCTGAGCATCTGCTCAAGAGCGGCGCTTCTGGCAGCATCGTGGTGCCACATGTGTCTTCTTCGGCTATCATCATCCCGCAGGATGCCGTATCTCAGGTGCAGGACAAGTTCTTCGTATACGTAGTGGGCGAGGGCAACAAGGTGAAATACACCCCTGTGACCGTGAATCCTAACAACGACGGCAAGAACTACATCATCGAGAGTGGTCTGAAGGCAGGCGACCGTATCGTGATGAACGGTATCTCAGGTCTTACCGACGGACAGAAGATCACTCCTCTCACAGAGGCACAGTATCAGGAGAAACTGAAGAAGACCGAGGCTCTGGGCGCTGACCAGGGCGACCTGAGCAAGCTGAAGAAGGCTTTCGGAAAATAAACAAGTAGAGAAGAGACGAAATGTCAAGGAGTCCTCGCATGACCCGTCAAAAAGGGTAGGGGATGATTGAGGCAGCCATGATTGCTGACAGGCAGTTGATGTAATGCTTCTTGCAGATAAGCCGGCCTGTCGGATCTCCGACTGACTTGTCAGCTTGTCTACTTGTCAACTCGTCAACCTAAATAAAATTACAACAATGAGATTAGATACATTTATCAAACGCCCGGTGCTCTCCACCGTGATCTCTATCCTGATAGTGATTCTCGGTGTCATCGGACTCATTTCGCTGCCAATCGAGCAGTACCCAAACATGGCGCCTCCTACCATCATGGTGCGTGCCTCATATACGGGTGCCAACTCGCAGACAGTGCTTAATTCCGTGCTTGCTCCTTTGGAGGAGTCAATCAACGGTGTGGAGGGAATGACATACATGACCTCTTCTGCAACAAACGACGGTTCGGCTTCCATCACAGTGTTCTTCAAGCAGGGAATGAATGCCGACATGTGTCAGGTGAACGTTCAGAACCGTGTGTCACAGGCGTCAGCTCTTCTGCCAGCCGAGGTTACCAAGGCCGGTGTGACGGTGATGAAGCGCCAGTCGTCAACGGTGATTCTTTTCGGTCTTACTGCCGACGACGACCGCTACGACGACAAGTTCCTCACCAACTATGCCAACATCAACGTCGTTCCTGCCATCAAGCGTGTGAACGGTGTGGGTGAGTGTCAGTGTTTCTCCCAGAAAGACTACACCATGCGTCTCTGGATAGACCCGGTGAAGATGAAAAGCTACGGACTGATTCCTGCCGACCTCACAGGAGTGCTGGCTCAGCAGAACATCGAGGCAGCTCCTGGTTCTGTGGGCGAATCGTCTGACAACCAGTATCAGTACACCTTCCGTTACAAAGGTCGTCTGAAGACTCCAGAGGAGTTCGGCGACATGATTATAAAGTCTACACAAGACGGACAGACCATCCGTGTGAAGGATGTGGCACGCGTGGAGATGGGAGCCCTCTCATACACCGTGGAGTCAAAGAACAACGGCAAGCCGTCTGTAACCATGATGGTGACACAGACTGCCGGTTCTAACGCTACAGAGATTGCTACAAACATCAAGAAGCTGCTGAAAGAGCAGGAAGCAACAATGCCTCCTGGCATCCACTTCGATATCATGCAGGACGTTACCGAGTTCCTCTTCGCTTCTATCGAAGACCTCATCAAGACCCTCTTCGAGGCATTCGTGCTCGTGTTCATCGTGGTGTATATCTTCTTGCAGGACACCCGTTCGACGCTCATCCCGCTTATTGCCGTGCCAGTGTCATTGATCGGTACCTTCTTCTTCCTGTATGTGTTCGGCTTCTCGCTGAACCTCTTGACGCTCGCCGCCCTTGTGCTTGCCATCGCCATCGTGGTCGATGACGCCATCGTGGTGGTCGAGGCTGTCCATGCCAAGCTCGACCTTGGATACAAGTCGGCGACGACAGCTTCTATCGATGCCATGAACGAGATTTCGGGCGCCATCATTTCCATCACCCTCGTTATGGCATCAGTGTTTGTGCCGGTGTCTTTCATGGGTGGTACGTCAGGAGCCTTCTATCGTGAGTTTGGTATAACGATGGCCATCTCCATCATCATTTCAGCCCTCAACGCCTTGACTCTTTCTCCAGCGCTTTGTGCAATGTTGCTGAAGCCTAAGAACGAGGACGGTTCAGAGCGCAAGATGTCGATGGTAGACCGTTTCCATGCTTCGTTCAACGCAGCCTATGGAAAGGTGCAGGCTAAGTACACCAAGGGCGTGCGTCGCTTGGTTGAGCGTCCGGTTATCGCAATAGGTTCTGTCATTGTCGGTATCGCAGTAATGGCAGTACTCATGTCAACCACAAAGACAGGTCTTGTGCCTGACGAAGATACAGGTACTGTATTCTGTACCGTTTCCACTCCTCCAGGAACTTCAATGAAGAAGACCAACGAGGTGATGGACGAGGTGGACCGTATGCTCGCCACCAACCCGGCAATCGCCAGCCGTATGCGTATCACGGGATACAACTTCATCGCCGGTCAGGGATCCAACCAGGGTACGTTCATCATCAAGCTGAAGTCATTCGAGGAGCGTCAGAAACTTGAGGGTCCGCTGAAGTATATCGGTGTGCACAACCTCGGTTCCGGTATGGTGCTCGGTATGATATACAAGCAGACGGCAGCCATCAAGGGAGCGCAGATTCTTGCCTTCCAGCCGCCTATGGTGCAGGGATTCTCAGCTACCAACGGTATGACATTCTCTATGCAGGACCGCACCGGTGGCGATGTGAACAAGTTCTATGACATCACCCAGAAGTTCATCGGTGAGCTCAACAAGCGTCCTGAAATCAGCAATGCCATGACATCATACAACACTAAATATCCACAGTATAAGATTGATGTCGATGTTGCCAAGTGTAAGCAGAGCGGTATCGACCCAAGCACGGTGCTCACCACCATGCAGGGATACTACGGAGGTATGTATGCAAGCAACTTCAACTCATACGGTAAGCTCTACCGTGTGTATATCCAGTCAGAGCCGAAAGACCGTGCCGACCTGAAGAGTCTTGCAAACATCTACGTGCGCACTCAGTCTGGTCAGATGGCTCCTATCCAGGAGTATGTAAACCTGGAGCGTGTATATGGTCCGCAGGAGATCGACCGTTTCAACCTGTTTACCTCTATCAACGTGAACGCTTCTGCTGCCGACGGATATTCTACCGGTGATGCCATCAAGGCTATGGACGAGGTGGCAAAGACCACATTGCCAGCCGGTTACACATACGAGTTCTCAGGTCTGACACGTACAGAGCAGGAGTCAAGCAACTCCACAGCGATAATCTTCGCATTGTGTCTCACCTTCGTATACCTGATTCTCTCGGCACAGTATGAGTCGTATGTACTGCCGCTTTCGGTAATCCTCTCTATTCCGTTTGGTCTTGCCGGAGCGTTCCTCTTCACCAACATGTTTGGTAAGAACAACGACATCTACATGCAGATCGCGCTCATCATGCTTATGGGACTTCTCGCCAAGAACGCCATCCTTATCGTGCAGTTCGCCCTTGAACGCCGCCGCACGGGTATGGCCATCTCATGGTCGGCAGTGCTCGGAGCTTCTGCCCGTCTGCGTCCTATCCTGATGACTTCGCTCGCCATGATCATCGGTCTGTTGCCATTGCTCATGCCATGGGGCGTAGGCTACAACGGAAACATGACACTCGGAGCGGCAGCCGTAGGTGGTATGCTCATCGGTATGCTCTGCCAGATTATGGTCGTTCCGGCGTTGTTCTACATCTTCCAGACATTGCAGGAGAAGATCAAGCCTATCGAGTTTGAGGGCGACAATGCTTCTGTTGACTCTGAGGTGAAACAGTATACCAACCCATATGTGGCTGGTGCGCTGCAGGCACAGATCGACAAGAACTCAAAGAAATAAAATAATATATCCAGTCCCATCGGAGAAACTCACCTCCTTTGGGTCTGGGATTATAAAAATACATTATCTATATGAAGATCAAGAGTATTATAGCTTTCGCCTCTGCCGGTCTGTTGCTTGGCAGCTGCGGAATATACAATAAATACGAGCGTCCCGACGTGAATGTGAAGGGCCTGGTGCGCGACTCCGCTTCCATCGCCGACACTCTCGCCGTAAGCGACACTACGAGCTTCGGCAACCTGCCTTGGCGCAGCGTCTTCACCGATCCTCAGCTGCAGTCGCTCATCGAGCAGGGACTGACTCACAACACCAACATGCTCAACGCTGCTCTCAACGTGAAGATGGTGGAGGACCAGCTCATGGTGGCAAAGCTCGCTTTTGTGCCATCGTTCACGTTCTCGCCACAGGGAGTGATATCTTCGTGGGACGGCAACAAGGCAACGAAGACATATTCACTGCCAGTGCAGGCAAGCTGGAGCATCGACCTCTTCGGCAATCTGCTGAACGTGAAGCGCAGCGCACAGATGTCGCTGCTCGCCACCAAGGATTATCAGCTCGTGGTGCAGACTGGTCTGATTTCAAACATCGCCAACATGTACTATACTCTCATGATGCTCGACAAGCAGTTGGAACTTGTTGACAACATGACAAACCTCACCAAGGAGACATGGGAAATCATGAAGCTCCAGAAGGAATTGGGACGTGTGAAGGAGACTGGCGTGCAGAGCGCCGAGTCTAACTACTATTCGGTGCAGGCACAGGCAGCCGACCTGAAGCGCCAGATTCGTGAAGTGGAGAATTCCCTCTCCCTTCTGCTCGGTCAGCCGGCACAGACAATCAGCCGCGGAAAGCTCGACGAGCAGTCGTTGCCTTCGGAATTCTCTACCGGCATCGGCATACAGCTCCTGAGTAACCGTCCCGACGTGCATTACGCCGAGATGTCGCTCGCACAGTGCTTCTACGACACCAACCAGGCTCGTTCGCGCTTCTATCCAAGCATCACAATCAGCGGTTCTGGTGCATATACCAACAGCGGGGGTGGAGGTATCGTGAACCCTGGCAAGATGTTGTGGAATGCCATAGGTAGCCTCGTGCAGCCTATCTTTGCCCACGGTCAGCTCGTGGCAGGACTCAAGGTGGCCAAGGCAAAGCAGGAACAGGCATACAACACATGGCAGAATGCCGTGCTCTCTGCCGGCAGTGAGGTGAGCAATGCCCTGGTGCTCTACAACTCTTCTGACGAGAAGTCGAAGCTGGAGCAGAAGCAGGTGGAAAGTCTCACCAAGAACGTGGAATACACCAAGCTTCTCTTCAACGAGGGCAGCAGCACCTATCTTGAGGTGATCACCGCACAGCAGAGCCTGCTCAATGCGCAGCTCTCCAAGGTGGCAGATGATTTCTACAAGATGCAGGCTGTTGTGAACCTCTACTACGCTCTTGGCGGAGGAAGAAACTAAAGTTACACACCATTTAAACTTGTATATCATGATAAGTGAAAAAGCATATATAGCCCCGGGCGCAAAGTTGGGCAAGAATGTCACTGTCTATCCTTTCGCCTATATCGAGGACGACGTTGTCATCGGCGACGACTGCGTGATTTATCCTTACGTGAGCATCATGAAGGGCACACGGATGGGAAAGGGCAACAAGGTTTATCAGAACACCGTGCTCGGCGCTGAGCCACAGGACTTCAATTTCAGTGGTGACGACACACCGCTGATTATTGGCGACGAGAACATCTTCCGTGAGAATGTTGTCATCAACCGTGCCACATTCAAGACCGGCGAGACACGTATCGGCAACCGTAACTTCTTCATGGAGGGTGTCCACGTGTCTCACGACACAAAGGTTGACGACTACTGCACATTTGGATATGGTACTAAGGTTGCCGGCGACTGCGAAATCCACAGTGCTGTAATCTTCTCTTCCGGTGTTATCGTAAACGCCAATGTGCGTGTGGGTGGAGCCTCGATGGTCACCGGCGGTGTGCGCATCAGCAAAGACGTACCTCCGTTTATCGTAGCCACCGACAACCCAGTGCGCTACGGAGGAGTAAACGAGACCCTTCTCCACAATTCGGGCATCGAACCAAAGGTGGTAGGTCATATCGCCAATGCCTATCGCCTCGTGTTCCACGGACAGACGAGCGTGTTTGATGCCATAAACCAGATCAAGGAACAGGTGCCGCCAGGCAAGGAGATTGAATCTATAGTTGCGTTCCTTGAAGCATCTAAGATTGGAATTATAAGTAAAATGTAAATCATACCTAATATTTTTTCATAGCATGGTTTTTGTAGGGAATTGGCCGCGAGGTTAGTTCCCTATTTTCGTTGTATTGAGGTATGCCGGGCTTCTCTTGTCCGGATAGCTGTCGGTCATAAAATGCTTCCACAAAGCGCTTAATGACCGTTCGGGATGAAAATCCTTCAGAAAAACACTTGGTATTTGTAATATATTTCGTAATTTAGCCCATTGAAATGAGAATGATCATTTATCTACCGCAGAATAAACACCGTTTCGCATTGCTCCTGGTCCTTGCGCTGGCGCATTGTGCGTGTCTTGCAAATACCTCCGTAAAGTCAGATGTCTATCGTCAGCTTTACGGCAAATCCATGATGCAGGCATTTGCCGTGGCACAGGCGTACGAAACGAAAGGCGACAAGACAAAGGCTCTTGCCGCATACTCTGCTGTGGCTTGTCGCTATGCCGCCGACATCTCTGAGCCAGACAAGCGCAAGTGTGCCGATGCTCTATACCATTCAGCAGAGATATACTATTCCGACAGGCTGTATTCCCTTGCCATGAAGCAGTATCTCGAAGCGTTGAAGCTAAGCGAGAGACATTCCTATCCACTGCTCACCACCCAGATATATATGGGTATCGGCAATCTATACAGTTCAAACGGCGACTATGAGATGGGCATACGCTTCTATAAGCAGGCAGACAGCATCGCCTGCTCTTCTGTCAAGGCAAAGGTGGTGAGAAACCGCGTGCTCAACAATCTTATTGGTGCCACCTGCTTCGTAGGCAGAATATCAGAAGCCGAGAAATATCTTCTGGCGTTGCAGCAGAACAAGGAAAATACTCCAGAATATCATTTCAACGAGTTGATGTGTAAAGGTCTTATCCTCAATTTCAAGGGATTCCATCAGAAAGCCTTGGATTATTATCGCTCAGCTCTCTCCTATGCGGGCAGGAACAAGCTCGGTGATGCCTGTCTTGAGGCTGTGAACTCCTGTATGGCACAGATTTTCCTTGATATCCATCAGCCTGACTTTGCAATCTTCTATCTTGAAGAAAATGCGGATAAATCGGTGCGAACAGGAAATACAGACCTGTTGGCTGAGTCTCTCCACAATCTTTCTGAAGCCTATCGGCAGAAGGGAGACGTTGCCAAGGCGATGCGCTATAAGACACGCTATGTGGAGCTTCGCGACTCGATTTACAGCAAAGGAGAGTTCAATGCAATGAAAAACGCACAGTTTTTATACGAGGCAGAGGCTAACAGTAGTAAGATTTCCTTGCTCACCCAGGAGAAAAAGAACCGTGAGGAGATGATCCAGATGCAGTGGCGGTGGATATTGACCCTGATATTGACATCCCTTATTGTAATAGTGCTAATGGTGGTTCTTTACCGGCAAAAGGCGCTCTTGCGCACTGCCTATCTTGAACTCTATAACCGCAGTCAGGAGTATCTCAATGCCAAGCCGGGAGAAACGGCCATCAGTGCTGCACAACCAGATGGTGACGGCTCGACGCACGACGCAGAAAAGGAAGTGACACATCTGCTCACCACCGACCAACGCATCTCCCTGTTGCAGGAGATAGAACGGGTGATGGGCGATACAAAGGAATATTGCAACAGTGAGTTCGGCATCGAGACCCTTGCATCGCTCGTAGGGTCCAACTCCCGCTATGTTTCGGCAGCCATAAACGAGGGATACGGCAAGAATTTCCGTTCTTTCCTCAATGAATATCGGATAAAGGAAGCCATGCGCCGCCTTGCGGATGTTGAACATTATGGCGGGTACACCATCAAGGCGATATCAGAAAGCGTAGGATACAAGTCGCAGGCAAACTTCATTTCTGTCTTTACTAAAGTGACAGGAATGAAGCCTTCAATCTATCAAAAGTTATCTAAGGAGTAGCGAAAACTTTCATTTTATTCACTTTTCGGTTACTATTTCGGGAATTAGTAACCGAAAAGCCTCCATAATCCGTTGATTTTAAGTTGTAAGTTGTATATTTGCAACATAACAATAAATTAATAACCTAAACAGTTGGGATTATGGAACACAACTTCTACTCACACACAGCAGCCACTTGGTTGCGCTCCTTTGCCCTCACTTCGGCAATGGCATTCACTCTCGCCGCTTCGGCACAGACTTCTGCGCCCCAGAAGCCGGTTAACTTCAAGGCTGACGCCGTATATAATAAGGTGGTGCTCACTTGGGAAGACCCTGTGCAGACCCAGACTCTGCTCACCGAGGGCTTCGAGGGCGAGGCTTTCCCTTCGGAGGGATGGAGCCAGAAAACCACCAACACCGATTATTATATGAACACCTGGTTCCAGTTCCCGTCAGCAGAGATGGAAGAAGAGGGAATCGACGATGAATCAAGATACATGTTCGTGCATAGCGGCAAGAAGAGCGCTGTGCTCTATATGGACATGAACGCACCTCATGAAGACGAATCTTCGGCTGTGCAGGACGAATGGCTGTATTTGCCGAAGACACCCGGAGCAGAATATCTCACCTTCTATTCGTATATCGACCCGATGCTCCTCGAATATGCAGAGGATGAGACATTCCCCGACCACTACTATGTAAAAGTGAGCCACGACGACGGTGCCACTTGGGAAATCCTTTGGGACGCTACCACAGACATGGTGAGCCAAAACGGTTTCCAGAAAGTGAAGGTATATCTCGGCGATGCTTCCAAGGGCGATCCTATCGTTGCTTTCCAGGGAGTTAGCGACCTTGATAACCCCGATACCGGACTCTTCTTCGCCTGGGCCATCGACGATATAGAGCTCTCAAAGAGCGTCGGTGACAAGAATGCAGCACCAGCAGAGGCATACAACGTGTATCTTGATGACGAGCGTATCGCCGAAAACCTGCATGCCACTACTTTCACCGACCTTTCAGACAAGTTGCCCGGCAACCACGTATATGCTGTAGAGGCAGTGTCGAATACAGAGAACCAGACTTCAGAAAAGGCAGAAATCAATGTAGACATCAAGACTCCTACCATCAATCCTCCAACCAACGTGAAGCTGTCGTATTCAGAGAGCGACACTCCCGGCAAGTATAACGTGGCAATCTCATGGAAGGCACCGGAAGGCGAGCGCAAACCGGTGAACTACACTGTGTATTGCAACAACGCTATGGTGGCAGGATTTATGGAAGAGATGAGTCTGGAGCAGACCGGCAAACCTAAGGGCGCTTACACATACCAGGTGGTGGCAAACTATGAATATCCGACAGGCATCTCAGACAGAGAGCTGGCAACTGCCTGTGTGGCAATAGGCACTCGCTTCCCTGCAACAGGACTGACGGCGAAATACGAAGACAATGGCGATCTCACAATGACATGGGACGCACCGGTAGAGTCAGAATTCGCTCTCAAGAACTATGCCGTATACCGTGGCAACACCAAGTTGGGAGAGACTGACGGAACTACATTCACCGAGCAGCAGTCACCCGACGGTTACTACGACTATGCCGTGAAGGCTGTATATGCAGACGGCGTTGAGTCGCTGCCGGCAGTTGAGACAATGGCAAAGGGCAACAGACCGACATATTCGCTGCCGTTCTCAGAAGACTTCACCGGCGGACTGACACCTGAAAACTGGATTATCGAGAAACTCGACGGCAAGATGCAGGACCAGTATCTGTGGCGCTTCGACAATTGGTATGAGATTCCTGTCACAAGCGGCAACTTCGAAGGAGACTTCGCTTCAATATCATCAGCAGTGGCAGGATACACACTGGTATGGGCAGTTCTCGACACACCACCACTCGTTCGCGGAGAACTGAAAGACGGTGAGAAGACATTCCTGGAGTTTGACATCGACTACAATGCCACGACAAAGAAGAGCACTGAGGCTGGAGTATACTATTCATACAACGCAGTGGAATGGGCGCCAATCGAAACACTGAAGGGATATACCGCCGAAGACCTTGCTGACGGTGAGACAACGAAACCGGAACATAAGGTATACGACATCACCAAATGCTTCACTGATGACACCACGCCGGTATATATCGCATGGCAGTATAAGGGCAAGCTCGCACAGCACATGGCAATCGACAACGTGAGAGTTTACAACGGAGAGTCGGCTTCTATCGCCGCTGCCAATGCAGACATGAAATTCCGTGTTGAGGGCAACGCCATCGTAGTGGGCGGTATGGCAGGCAACGTCAGTGTATGCACACCAAGCGGAATGTGTCTCGCCGAGGCAAGACTCAATGCCGGTGACACAGCAACGCTGCCACTCGCCAAGGGCGTGAACATCATCTCCATCCGCACGGCAGACGGTGTGAAGACAATGAAGATCAACAAATAAATGACGATGAATGATAAATGACAATAAGGAATTAAAGGTAAGGTTTAAACATGCGAAAAGAAAAATCGGCTATATGACTTTTTGAGATTTCGCCGATCATAAGCAATAAAAATGTGCATAGTCTCTACCGTGATGGCAGGGGCTATGTTTTTTTAGTACGCTCGGCATGAGCATTGTCTAACGGGTGAAAGTCCCGAGCAAGCCCTAATA
>OQVT01000156.1_pt1 | contig 30084 bp, 26 predicted proteins | sample 1691561 | NCBI WGS metagenome assembly OQVT01 (sample SAMN03418260, study PRJEB22391) | human gut metagenome | biome: human-gut; feature: organic feature; material: feces | host: Homo sapiens | place: Tanzania | collected 2013-01 | reverse complement strand
ATCACAACGACAAACTCCTCACAGGCAAGCCGGATTTGAAGATATAGAGCAATCGGTACAGGCAAAAATAGATTTGTGTGTGCAGAAAGATGAAAACAATAATTTAACTTCGGAAATAAATATCTCCAGTAATAAGCTGACTTTGGCGTAAAAATTGTGCGTGTTCTTGGCGCCGTTATTCTTGCTGTGGGTGTGCTTTATGCATTCTATTCATGGAAGAACAAGGCTTATGTCGTTACACCAGAGAATGTTCATGATGCAGATGAAAAAACAGACGCCACTTCTTCAGGTTCAGACGATCCGGCTGCAAAATAAAACAAAATTGAATTTAAAATAAAATATAGGGGTTATTTATGGCACATTGTGTGGTTCCTGCTGCGGAAGAGATTTTGGACAAAGAGTTTCCTGTTTTGGACAAGGGATTTGTGCGTCTTGTAGATTATTACGGAAGCGATGAGCGCATTGTTCAGGCTGCACGTGTTTCTTACGGAGCGGGAACAAAATCTGTAAGCCAGGACGCGGCACTTATTGACTATCTGATCAGACACGAGCATACTTCACCGCTTGAACACGTTGTTTTTACCTTCCATGTCAAAGTACCCATTTTTGTTGCAAGACAGTGGGTAAGACACAGAATGGCACGCATGAATGAAGTTTCGGGTCGTTATAGTGTAATGAAAGATGAATTTTATGTTCCCGAAACTTCCTGCATTTCTGTTCAGTCAAAGAATAACAAGCAGGGAAGGGGAGAAGCTCTTGCTCCCGAAGCCGCAAAGAAAATTCAGGATGAATTTGTCAAAGGTCAGGAAACTGCATATAAGTTGTATTCAGAAATGATTGACGGCGGACTTGCGCGCGAAATTGCAAGAATAAACCTACCGCTTTCACTGTACACTGAATTCTACTGGCAGATGGATCTTCACAATCTGTTCCACTTCCTTAAGCTGCGTCTTGACTCACACGCACAGTATGAGATTCAGGAATACGGAAAAGTCATTTTTGAAATAGCAAAGAAAGTCTGTCCTATGGCATGCGCTTCTTTTGAAAACATCATGCATAATGGGGTAAGCTTTAACGGTGAAGAGATGCAGGCTTTGAGGGCTGTTCTTGCCGGTAAGGAAAACCCGCTTACAGATGAAAAGAAGCTCAAGCGCTTTAACGAAAAAATCGCTACTGGCGTTCAGCTTTAATATTCTGAATTTTAACACACGGATTTGCTCAGCAGGAAAGGGTGAGAGGTGAAAGATAAAATGTATTAATTTTCACCTCTCACCCTTTAACATTATGCATTCTGCCGGGCTGCGATGGCCTTTTTTATTGCGTCTGTAAATAGCTGGTTCTGGTCACTTCTTTCTTCTACAGAGAACTGCGGTCCGCCGTCTTTTTCTGAAATTCTGTAAAGATTTTCGGGGTCCGTAGAATAGGCTGGGCTTGCAGGATTGTTGATCCACCAGTCCAGTACAGAAATAAGGCACAGCGTGTATTTAATGAGATTTGCGTTTGTTGCGGCAGTTTCTGCGTCACTTCTTTTTGCCCCCAAAAGAACATCAAGTCTTTTTGAAACAGAATTGGGCAGATCAAACTGGTATCTATCCCAGGGATTCATTACGCCAAGGACTGCCTTTTTTCCTGCCGACGCTTCATCAATACGGCCTGCTATAATAGAAAGCACTGTTTTAAGAAAGTCTGTTCTTGAATAAAGCGGCTTGTACTTTGTGTCGTTTACCGGCTTTTGAATAAGCGGTGCATTGAACTTAAAGTGCGGAAGATAATAGTATTTTGCGCGCCACAGAATATTGTTAAGGTTTTCTTTTCCTGCCTGTGACGAAACGTAATCTTTCTGCGTGTAAATGCGGTTTACGTAATTGCTTAAATAATCGCCGTATTTTTTGTCAAACAGGTCTTCGTGGTATGAAGCCCAGTCGTTCATTGCTTCTACAATGTCATCTCCCATAGAGGAAAGCTTCTGGTCGGCCTTTGTGTTAAAGTTAATGTTGCGGCATCCATGAAAGAAATCTTCTATTATACGTATAAGAATAACAGTAACCTGGACAGGATTTTCGGGGTGCACTACATTGAATCCGTCGCGGAATTTGTAAATGGGCTGGAAGTACGGGTAAAGGTCTGGATGGGACTCCAGACTGCTGAATCCGGCCTGGGGGAACAGTTGTTCAAGAATCTTGAGCCCTGTATTTACAAGTTCATCACGTTTTCCGGCAATGTGAACAGACTCTTCGGCCTTTTTGCGACGTTCCTCTTCACGTTTTTTTGCATCTTCCGCAGACTTCTTTTTCTTTTCGGGAAGAAGAAGGTCAAATTTTCCTACATTAAGAAACTGCAGAATCTGCGCAATCTGTGAAGTAAAGAAACGCGGGAATTCAACATATTCAGAAGAGCACATGCGCATAAGAAGCGGGTACATGCCTTTGATTATCTGGTTGTAGATGTAAATCCATTCGGTAATGCCCTGTTTTGCAAGCATCTGAAGTTTTTTCTGGTCAGAGTCGGCAAAGGCTGTGAGGTCAGAGTAAATTTCTTTTATAAGAGCCGGAATCTGCTGTTCGCCGATGTAGTAAATTGTAATAAGTTCGTGGTAAACTGCGCGTACAAACGGAATGAGCATTGCAACAGTCAAGTTTTCTGACATATTCTGAACATCAATCGCAAGAACTTTTATATCGCGCATAGTCCAGTGGCCGATTGTCCTTAAAAACTTGAACTTAAGGTCGGGTTCCTGCGCAATTTTGCTTTTGTAAATATCCGGCGAAAGCTGAATAAAAGTCTTGATTGTGCTTATAAACGTCTGCATGTGGTCTACGTGGCGCTTTGTAAGATACTCTCCGAACGAACGTGACACGCGCTCCCTGTTTTTTGTGGACATTCTGAAAAAAACATTGAATATTCCGTAGTTTGGTTTTATGGAATACTCGTGCGACATCATTAAGTGGTCCATCAGTTTTTCATCACGTGCTGTTATAGCCGGAAGGTCTTCATCTGTTTTTCTGCGCTTGGCCTGGTTTGAAGAAGAAATAAGCTGGTTTACCGAGCCCATCTGTTTTGTATTGCTGATAGCCGTTACTGATGCACTCCGGGAAGAAATGTCAGAAGAAGAAAGGCCCGAGGCTCTGATTACTTCGGGGCGGCGCTTTTTGCCCGGAATATTGATTTCTTCTATAGGAAGCGAACGTTCCTGAAGGACTTCGCCGCCCAATTTTTTCTGCATGAATTCAGCTTCACGTGCGTCAATGGGGCCTATGTTGCGGCGTGTTTTGTCAATTGAACCAGGTTCAAGCCTGCGTGTTCCTTTTCCTGTAGTCTTCTGTTCTTCCATATAAGCCTCCGGTTGCGGTTAAAGCCTTATCAAATAGTTTTCTGCGATGGCCGTCATAGAGCGAAATGAAATTTTTTCTCCGGCTGCGGTCATTATTGTTCCTTCCAGAGTGCCGAATATTGTGTGATAGACGGTTCTTAGAATAAAAATGCTTATTTTGCTCAGATTTTCTGAAACAGGTGTAAATGTAAGGTCAACCATATTTTCTGTATCCTGAATAATCCACTTGTTTGAAATACCGTAGGAATGTGTCATTAAAACCGGAGGCAGCGGGGTAACCGTTCCGTCACAAAAGAGCACGTTTGCGTTGTAAAGCTCGCGGTTTACAGAATTCTGCGAGCCAGACTCTATGCGGAACGATACTTTTTTTCCTGCAACCGTTCCCATTGCGGTAATTGTCTCGCCGTGTGAGCGGAACTTCATGTAGGTTCTGTGCATGTTCATGAACGCAAGTCCGTCGGCATCGCTCATTGTGCGTATGGCACCGTGTCCGGGAATAAGTGTGATTGCTCCGTGAAGGGACATGGCGGCATTGTAAATACCCGAACAGCGTCTTAAAGTTGGGGCAGGAAGAACTGTGGTAAGTTCGGCAAAACTTTTGTCAGAAAAAGCTGCCACAAGTGCAGCATTTGCAGAAGGACGGACGCTGTCTCCATGCAGGTTGAATATTACCGAAAGCTTGTCGTGCCTGCGGTCCCAGCTTATGCGTATGTAGCGTGACTTTTTGTAACTGGAAGTAGAAGCAGTTTCAAGACCGTGCGGAACAAACCGCTTTCGGGGTCCCATGACTGAACGGTAAACGAATTTCTGCTTCGTTGCGGTGTTCCAGAAAACGACTTCTGCAAAACCGAATACTTTTGCATCAACAAAACTTATGCTTCCTGCATATTCGCCAATCATAAAGTAAAACGAAAGACGGCTTTTTATGCGCAGATTTGTTATGAGAGTCGGAATAGGAACTGTTCCGTAAGGCTTGTAAACGCCCCTTATGTCGAGCCTTTTGGGATGTCCGGCGAATGTGCCGAAAACAGGCCTTTTGTTTTTTACGAAACTTCCGGGCTGTTCAAGTATTTGTCTTGTGTACAAAGAATCCTTCCTGTTTATAGGTTTTCATGAATGGAAAAGCTATCGCTGAAAACTTTTTATATTATAGCGGAAATTTTCCTTAAATGGAAGTTAAAAGCACGCCATATTCAAAAACAAGATGTTTTTAAGGTTAAAAATGTATGTTTTTTTTCATATAAGTTCAATGTGTGGTATACTGTATATTAAGTTTGGCTTCGCCAAACTTAATAACTGACAGTTTGCTTCGCAGACTGTCCAGAAGAAAAAATTTTAAAAAAAATATTTATAATCAGGAGGAAAATATGAGCGTTACTTGTTATTCTTTGGGTGCGGCAGAGGAAGTTACCGGAAGCAAACACATTCTTGAAATAGACGGAAGAAGCTTTATGATTGACTGCGGGGCTTTTCAGGGAAAACGTGCCGAGGCAGACAAAAAAAACAGAAACTTTGATTTTGCAGCAGACAAAATAGAAAGCGTTGTATTGACCCACGCTCATTTTGACCACTGTGGACTTCTTCCTGTTCTTGCAAAAAACAAATATGACGGCAATATTTATGCAACACCGGCTACACGCGATCTTGCAAACATCGTAATGATGGACAGCGCAAGAATACAGGCCCGCGATGCTGAATTCCTTGCAAAACAGGCCGCCAAAAAAGGTGAAAAATTTACCTGGAAGCCTCTGTTCCGCGAAGCAGACTGTGTAAAGGCGGCCAACCAGATAATTACACTCGGTTACAACCGCGAAATGTACATTGCCCCCGACGTAAGACTTGAATTCTTTGACGCGGGCCACATTCTGGGCAGTTCTCTCGCTTATTTTACAATAACGGGACAGCGCAAAAACCACATTACCGGCCGCAAGTCAGGCGGTGTCAGCGGACAGCCAAAAAACTGGTGGCACAGGATATTCGGGCCAAAAGATGCAGTACAGACAGCAGTAACGGTAAACGGGGAGTCTGCCTTATGCGGTGCACCTTCCGACGAACTGCGCATTCTTTACACGGGAGACCTTGGCCGCCGCAACAAGCCCATAATCCGCGACCCGGCAACAGACATGAAGGCACCCGACTACATCTTTATGGAAAGTACTTACGGTAACCGCCTTCACGAAAGTCCCGGAGTGGCAATGGACGACCTTGAAAAAATAATCAGGCGTGCAATTGACCGTAAGGGAAAAATCATAATTCCGTCTTTTGCAATAGAGCGTGCCCAGGAACTTGTCTATTACCTGCACCTTCTTGTAGACAAAAAGAAAATTCCGCAGATACCCATTTATCTTGACAGTCCGATGGCAGTCAATGCAACCGGAATCTACCAGCTGCACCAGGAATGCTACGATGACGAAACAAAGAAAGCCTTTATCGAGCACCACAAAAATCCGTTCGGATTCAACTCGCTTACGACAATAACAAGTGTAGATGAGTCCAAGGAACTTAACAAAAAACCGGGTCCGATGATTATAATAAGTGCCGACGGAATGTGTGAAGCAGGCCGTGTACTTTATCATCTTGCAAACAACATAAACAATCCCAACAATATAATTCTTCTTGTAGGATACATGTCAGAAAACACTTTGGGAAGAAAACTCAAGGACGGTGCAAAAGAAGTGCGCATACTCGGTGACTGGTACAATGTAAAAGCCAGTGTCGAGTCAATAAACGCATTCAGTGCTCATGCAGACTACAGGGAATGTGTTGAATGGCTTAATTCCATAGATACAAGCCGCCTTAAAAAGATTTTCCTCGTTCACGGAGAAAAAGACGCGCAGGCAGCCTTTGTGGAATATCTGGCTAAAAACGGATATACTGACACGCAGATTGTCAAATACGGGGAAACCTATAATCTTGAATAATCTGAGGGAAATATGGAAAAAGAAGCAGAAGACCGTATAACGGGCCTGGAAATAAAACTTGCATATCTTGAAGATTATGTAAACCAGCTTCAGGCCGTGTCGGTTGAACATACTGAAACAATAGAAAGGCTCATCACCGAAAACAGAATGATGAGCCGTAAAATACGCGATATGTCTGACCAGCTTGAAGGCGATATTCCCAACAGAAAGCCGCCGCACTATTGATAAAACTCGTCTAAATGTCGCGGTTTACCAGGTTATGCTGAATGTTTTTGGTTCGGAAAGCGTAAGGAATTCTGACAGCGGAATATTCAGCACGGCCTTGTTTGCCAGCGTACGCGCGCGTTCCGTACTGGAAAGCGATGTCTTTTTTATGGAAGCACCGTCGGGCGGGCAGAGTGTGATTCTTACCTGTGCACTTTCCATTTCTGCAGCCATTTTTTCGCCGTAAACTGTAGAAACAAGTTCCCTGTATTCCTGCGCGCTCATACTTTCCTGCGTAAGAACCGGTGCCATTAGCAAATCAAGATAACTGCGGGTTTCTTCGGGAAGTGAAGATGCAAATGTGCGCAGTGTTGCCGGTGACAGAATAAGTGTAAGCGAATTTTTTGTGCATGTAATAAAATTTGCAATCTTCAGATTCCCTTTGTCAGAAAATGATTTCTGGTTTTCGGGGGAAGGAATTGTTCCACTTATTGAAACTGAATCTTTTGCAGGAACTTCGACTTTTAAGTCCTGGAAGTCGCTTCCGCTGAATGCAGTTTCTATTTCCTGTTTTGAAAAGATTTGTGCAGTTTCGGGTGCTGACTGGGTTCCGGATGCGGAAATTTCATTTATTCCTGCAGTAAGGGAATCTATTGTATCGCAGAGAATTTTCCCCAGATTCAGTTTAACCTGAGCCTGTGCGCTTTTGTCGTTTGCCGCTTTTATGTCCACACTGGCGGAACATCCTGTAAATGCAATCAATATAAGAAGATATACTGTGCTGTAAATGTACTTGTACTTGCAGTTCATATTCATAAAACAATTTTGCCTTTTGGACGGTTACTTTGCCGCCTCGTTTTTTATTTTGACAGCCGCGTTGTATTCCTTTGTAGAAGGAAGAAAGCGTCCGTATGCAAAGAAATGCCCCTTCCAGAACTTCTGGCTCATCAACGTAAGCTGAACTCCTGTTTTGGGCCCGTCACTGACAGCCGAAACGAATACCCTGCGCCCCTCGAAGGCACGGTTTTTTCCGTGATAGACGCCGCAGTATATGCCTACATGCGTTATGCGTTCCGAAGCAGGGTCGTTCTTGAAGAAAACGAGGTCCCCTGGTTCACGCTCCTGCGGTTTGATTCGTTTTGTAGCAGTGTAAAGGGAATGTGCAGTCCGGGGCAGCTGTACTCCCACTGAATTTGCGGCAACATAAGTTACGAATCCGCTGCAGTCCATTCCGTTTTCGGGAGAGTCGCCACCGTAAACGTAAGGAGTTCCCTGAAGTTTGAGTGCGTATGTAATAAGCGCCTGTCTCTGTTCCGAAACCCTGGGGGCTGCCGCAAGCGGCATTATTCTGAACATCGCAAACAGTACAAATGCCGCTGTAATAAAAATGCGCCGCGCCGCAACAAGGTTTTCGCGGTTGTATTTTGAATAGTTCATCACTTAAATTATCGGCATGCATTCATGTTTTTTTATCTTTGAAAAAAAATAAAAATTTCTTTAAAAACAGCCCCAAAGTAATTGACACCTTTACAAAAAAGAAGTATATTAAATAAACATATTACGACGCTGGGTAGAGCAGTTGGCAGCTCGTCGGGCTCATAACCCGGAGGCCGCAGGTTCAAGTCCTGCCCCAGCTAAAAAAGAGAAAGCTTCAGTAAAAAAACTGGAGCTTTTCTTTTTTTAAAGAATAAATCTGTTTTATCTGCAGGACTTGAAGTGTAGTGAACGCCGACCAAGCGGGAGGAAAAGCACACAGAATGTGTGCGTCAGTGAACGGAACCGGCCTGTAGGGAGCAGACACGATGTCTGCGACCGGAAGGCAAGTCCTGCCCCAGCTAAAAAGAAAAAACTTCAGTTACTGACTGGAGTTTTTTTATTCTTCCAGCAGCCAGTCCAACACGTTGATTTGTTTTATTCCGTCGTGGTTTGGAACAATATCGTAATCCATAGTCAAAAGAATTTTTTCGTAATTGTTATTAATCATCTGCAAAGGTTTAAGTTCGCGATGCAAAGTTGAATCATCCATGGCAGTGTATGCGACCTGGTAATATTTTTGCTATTGTAACAAAATCAATTTGAACTTTCACTTTGCAAACAGATTACAGGTTTGTCCTTTGAACTTTTACCTTTTATTGCAATTTGTTTGTTCAGAACAAGCTGTTCATTGTAAGTTCCGCTTTTGACAAAAATTACATCGCCGTTATGGGAAACATTAATTGCAGCCTGAATTGACTGCCCGTTTTCTACTGTAATAGTTGTCATAAGTTATCCTGTAAAACACTGTTCCTTACATGATTATGTTTCCAAAATAGATTCATTGTTTAAAAAGTCAAGAAAATTAATTGTAAGTATTCCATTATCGTCGTATACAGGAGGTGTAATATCATTTGTAATTACTATCTTTTTAAATGAATCTCCTGACTTTATAAATGGTCTTATTTCCTGTTCTCTTTTTGTTGAATCCGGTAATGAATAAGCAGACTGAATATAATATTTTTTCATTCCCATCGTGCAGATAAAATCTATTTCCAACTGTTTTTTAACTGACATTGCTTTTTCATTTTTTTCTATAACAGGAACAACGCCGATATCTATTTCAAATCCTCTGATTTTTAATTCATTGTAAATAATATTTTCCATTATGTGCGTTGGTTCATTTTGTCTGAATCCAAGACGTACGTTGCGGAGTCCTAAATCACTAAAATAATATTTCTGAGGAGTTTCTATATACGCTTTCCCTTTTATATCATAGCGTTTTGCAGATTCAATAAGAAAAGAATCTTCACAATATTCAATATACTTTGCAATTGTATTAGCAGTAATTTTTGATTTTTTTACAGTTCGGAAAGTATTCATAAGTTTTTCGGGATTTGTAAGTGAACCGATTGAAGAAGATAAAATATTCAGCAGGTCTTCAAGTTCCCTTTGATTTCTAATTTTATGTTTGAGGATAATATCACGAATGTAAGTTTCTTCAAAAAGTGTTTTTAATAATTTTGCTTTATCTTCTTCTGCAGCCAGCACAACAAGCGGAATGCCACCCCATAACATATATTCCTGCAGTGCGTGTTGGTTGTCCCCATTATAAACAGATTTGAATTCTGAAAAACTCAATGGGTACATGTGAATTTCATCTCCTCGACCTGCAAACTCTGTTGCAATATCTTTGGAAAGAAATTTTGCATTGCTTCCGGTTACATAAACTTCAACATTGGGTTTTTCATTAAGACCGTTCAGAACAGATTCGAATCTGTCCATAAGTTGAATTTCATCCAAAAGCAAATAGTAAGTTTTGTTATCTGTTATTTTTTCTGTAGCCCATGTATAAAATTCTTTTGGATTTAAATATTTTTCATTTTCAAAGGAATCAAGTGACATGTGCAGAATATGATTTTCTGGCACACCTTCATCAATAAGAGCATTTTTAAAAATTGTTCCAAGCAAATATGATTTTCCACATCGGCGAATCCCGGTAATAATTTTTATAAGACCATTGTTTCTCTTTCGCAAAAGCGTGTTAAGGTAGCGGTTGCGGTTAATTTCCATAAAACCTCTTGCAAAGGATTTTTACACCTTTTTATATTTTTCCTTTGTATTGTATACTCGTATGATAAATAAAACAATAGTCTGTAAAGGATTTTTACACCTTTTTTATAAATTCTTCTGCAAAACATTGTTTTCATTGAAAATGTTTATACAAACTGATAAAGTTTTTCAATCTATTTTTACAAGACTTCCGGGGGGAACAAAAATTTTTTTAATATTTTGGCAATTCAAAAAAAAGCATTGCGGTGAATTTCTTTGACTCCATTTGGAATTATTACTTCACCTTTTAGATTTGTGTGGTCCTTAATCGGAAAATCACTTCCGTAAACAAGGCGATTTGCAAAACCTTTGTTCTGCATTTTTAAAATATTCTCTTGGCTTGAAAAAGCAGTATCAAAAACTACATTTGAATAATTATTAAGCATGTAAATTGCTTCGTCAATTTTTTTTATGTGCGCAAGTTGAATAATGCATTTTGAATATTTTGCAATATCTTCGTCTGTATCAGAACATAAAATAATGCCTAATGTTGGATTATCCCCTTCATTTCGCTTCATTTCATCATACATACGAATATACATATCCATCTGTCCCACATCCTGATGTGTGATTTTCGACGTTTTTAAATCAATCAATACAAAACACTTCAAAATGTAATTGTAAAAAACAAGATCAATGTAATAATCTTCTTTTTCAGTTCGAATATGCTGTTGTCTCGCTACAAATGCATATCCTTTCCCCAACTCCATGAGAAATTTTTGAATATGCGTGATAATTCTCTGCTCCAATTCACTTTCTGTAAAGTCTGTATTAGAAGATAGTCCAAGAAATTCTGCTATTACTGGATTTTTGATAAATTCCAGCTTATCAGCCTGATAAGTAGCTGTTAGTTCTTTCATTTCTTTTTCTACAGGTTCTGTATTTTGAGACATGAGCATGCGGTAATAATACTGTGAAGAAATATTCCGTTGCAAAGTCCGAACTGACCATGCTTGCTCCTGTGCCTCTTTTGCATACCATGCTCGTGCCTCTGGTGATGTTTCCTGAAGCAAAATTCTATAATGCGTCCATGACAAGGGACGCCCAGACTTTGGACGCAGTGAGTCCAAAATTTGAGGAAATTCCTGATGAAATTTCACATATTTATAAAGACTACTAAAGTCAAAGCCTTTGCCATATTTTTCTTTTAATTCTGATGATAGCTTTTTCATAGTTTTTTTGCCATAGTCCGCTTTTCCATTTTCATTCAGACACTCTATAGCAATTCGTTTTCCCAACAACCAGTTCCTTTGAACCAGAATTGTATCGACAGCCGCATACGCAATACTTTGTGCACTCTCCACGATTTCACATGTATCAGCAAATAAATCTCCTGTTTCATGGTAAGCAATCATACTTTTATTTAATTTTGGACTCGGTGAATCCAAACTTGTTTTTTCTTTTTCAGAATGTTTTTTTTCCATCAAAGCAACCTCCTTTTCGATAATTGTTGCGACACTGTCGCAACTTTTCCATTTTGAAGTTCCATATTGATACCTCAAAACGATTTCTTTAAATCTCCAAAATCTATGTTCTTATTTTACCCCAACTCTTTCATTCTGCCTACTGCTATTTCATATTCAAATATAATAATGAGGTCGCAATCCACGACCTCATCATCTTCATTTAAACATAAATCAATTCCCTGAGAATAATCTCTTCCGCTATCGCTCTGTGCTGGTTAGCTGCTCTTACCCATGCCATCTGATCTGCTTCTTTATCCGGCAGTGGTTCTTTTCCTTCCAGCTGCTTCAAGATCACTTCTTCCCGTTCTCTTGCTGCCTTATCTACTTCCAGAAGGTGTTCTCCAATTGTATCCTGTAAAAGCATCACCTGATAGGTTGAATTTCGATGATTCTTCAGATAATCTCTGCGAAGAAAACCATACTTGCCAAGTTGCTCCATCTGTTCACCGGATTTATAGGTGAGATTCGGGATTAGATATCCATTTACATTCGTATACGTTAATTTCATTTTATTAGCACTCTCCATTTCTCATCATTTTTTGACCACAAATTTACGACATTTACGACAAATCTGACACTGCTTTACAATACCAGACAAAATGACTGATGCCCCGGAAAGCCTGTAAAACAGGCACTTCCGGGATACACAAGACAGGACAAAAATCGACTTCCATTATCAAGAGGTGAGTGCTAATTATTTTGTGAAGATTTTGTGAACCTAAAATGAAAAACTAACTTCCACCCTTAGCCTATATTGTTCTACACTGTGAAATAGGGGTGGAAGTTAGTCTTGCAATCGTTTATCCTATAAGAAATACCAGGGCTCCCCCCTGGTCATATCCTCCAACTACCGGAAATGGAATATTTTTATTACATAGGAGGATTCATTTATGTCTACGAAAGCTACTGGAAACAAAAAACACCTTACCCTCGCTGATCGTGCTGCCATTGAACATGGAATCAGCTGTGGGGAAAATTTTACTCAGATTGCCCACAGGATCAACAAGGATTCTTCCACCATATCCAAGGAGATCCGACGGCATCTTTTCCGGGTTCCTCATTTTCAAAATGAAACCCAGCGGAAACGCTCGGAATGTGAGCATTATCAGAACTGTGAAAAACAGCATATCTGTGGGAATCAGACTTGTAATTCCTTATGCTGGAAATGCCGCCCCAAGCGCTGCTCCATGTATTGTCCGGACTTTACTCCCAGGCTCTGCGACAGGTTAAAAAAGCCCCCATATGTGTGTAATGACTGCCCTCAGATACGCAGCTGTTCTCATGATTTCTATTTTTACAGGGCCAATTATGCCAATGATATTTATAGTGAAACAAAATCCTCCTCACGGTCTGGGATTAACCAAACTCCTGAGTCCCTGGAACAGCTTGACCGCCTGGTATCTCCTCTTCTCCTGCAGGGACAGCCTTTGTCCCATATCTTTGCTTCTAACCAGGATTCTGTCTCCTGTTCTATAAGAACCCTCTACAACTATATAGACCAGGGATACTTCACTGCAATCAACCTCGATCTTCCCCGTAAAGTCCGCTACAAAAAGCGCCGGAAGGCCCGCAGGGAGCCCGACAACACTGGGTATAGAAAAGGCCGGTCCTATCAGGATTTTGAGCGGTATCTGGAAAAGTTTCCAGATACAAATGTAGTGGAGTTAGATGTGGTGGAAGGTGCCGGGGGAAAATCAGAAAAAGTACTCTTGACCATACTTTTCCGTAATTGCAGCCTTATGCTTATTTTTCTGATGGATGCCGACAGACAGGACAACGTGGAAGATGTGTTTCAACGGATATACATCCATCTGGGGGCCGATCTGTATAGAAAACTTTTTCCTGTCATTCTTACAGACAATGGAGCTTCATTCAAAAAACCAGACATTTTTGAACGGCCTGAAGGTGAACTTCTGTCCCATGTCTTTTACTGCGACCCAATGGCTTCCTGGCAGAAGGGACGCCTGGAAAAGAATCACGAATTCATCCGTTATATCATCCCAAAAGGTATGACGTTCGCAGGTTTGAACCAGGAGCAGGTAACTCTCATCACCAATCATATCAATAGCGTAGCAAGAGCCAGTTTAAACGGCTGCACCCCGTTTGAACTGGCTCAGTTGCTGATAGACCGAAAACTGCTGGATCTCTGCCAACTGGAAAGGATTCCCGCCAACCAGGTAATCCTTAAGCCATCACTCTTGAAAAAGTAACTGCAGGATCCTTTTCCGGTATTGGTTTCATTCTCAGACCGGTGGAAGTTACTTTTGCAAAAGAACTTCCAGTGGTCCCAAAATCATGCCCGTTCTCCAGAAAAAAGCGCTGTTTTCTGCCTTTATTATATGTCAGGTTTTACGAATAATCCAGAACTATATGGAAGTTAGTCCTGCAAAAAGCCTTATTCTATCTGCAACAATACACGGTGGAAGTTACTTTTTCATTCAACCCATCGTTTTTCGGTATTTCTATCCCTTCTTATACACAATTTAATAGCAGATTCACTCCATTGTCAAGTAATGAAATGAATCTGCTACACACTATCTCTGTTAATATTTACTTAATGCTTCATCTGGCACCCAGAATATTCCAGACATCATCAATCACGTCATAGTAATATACCTGAGCATCGTACACTGCATAGTAGTTTTCTTTTACAAACTGATCTTCATGTTCTGTGCCGAGAACAAATACCATGCATTCTCTTCCGTCTATTACTTCCTTACTTCCGGTATACCATACTGACATCCCAAGTCTTAAATAATAACTGACTTCATCAGTCTCACAAAGCAAATTATAAGCACGATCTACCTCTGTACTATTATCTTCTGACGGATCACCTTCATATTCACTATATTCTCCATCTCCATAATAATAGATAGAGAAATCACAGCAATGCTTTTCTTCTGCAAGGCGGCCATCTTTTAAAGAAACTGCGGGGCGGTATGTAACACTCATATTATCTTCGGTTGCAGAAACCATTACATTAGAGTATATCTCACTTATATTGCACTTGAGAATGATGATCTCATCTGGTGCTCCTTTATAATAAGGAGCATCCAGATTATCGCGATATTCAGCATCTTCTGTCATTTCGGATGGATAAACACTAATTGACCAGCCATATCTGGGTACAATGGCATAAACCTCATATCCACCTGCATCTACAACTGTACCATTTTGTAAAAAAGGATAAATTTCCGGATAATCATTCTGTCTCGTATAATCCAAAATATCCTGAGCAAGTGCATCTTCACCAATATATCCCAGAAATGCCATTCCTACCTGACAATCATTTTCCCTTAAACTGTCCTGTAAGTAATCCAAATAGGCAGCTTCTTCCTGCAAGCTTCCCATACATTCCACTGGCATGATAAATGCCAGCAGCAAGGCACTGATACCTATTATGATCGAACATTTCTTCATGATGTCAGTCCCCCTTGTAAACAAAATCCGTCTCTTCTGACGCTGTCTCAACCATCATTCAAAGTCAGACATTCTTACTCTACGACTAATTTTTCAAAATACACCTTAACTGTAAAGTCTGTATCACCAAAGTCTGAATACTCGTCATCGCCCTCTGCTGCTTCTGCTGCTTCCGCATCCGCTGCTTCTGTATCCGCTGCTTCATCCAGGCTGTCGCCAGTTGTAAAGCACAGATTGCCATCATCCAGCAGGTAGAATCTCATAGAGTCTGTGCTGAATAAAGAATAGCTTTCAGAATCCTCTTCCTTATCTGTTGTGGATTTTAATATCAACGCATTTCCATCCAGTTCACCCTCAAGATCAACCTCTGTTTCGGTTCCGCTTTCAATCATTACAAGAGAAGCTTTGCCGCCTGAAATGGAAATTTTCATTTCCACATCTGAAACTCCGGCAGCTGTAGGCATCTGCATTCCGAACGCATCCATCAATGTGCTGTTCCAATCACCGTCAAAGTCTTCCAGCTTAGGTTCTTCTACTGGTTTTCCCGGTACATAAGGTACATATTCTTCCTTTTCCTTATTCATGATAAAGAACATTCCATCGACGTACTTCTGCAACCATGCCTGTGTAAACTCATAGCATGCCTGTCCGGATCCCTGTGTTCCTGAAGATGCATCTTCCTCTGCAAGCAGCTTGTAGTTTGGATAAACCTGTCCAAGTGCACCTGTCAGCGCTTCAAATGGATATGCACGTTCCAGATGAACCTGACCAGTCTTATAGTTCAAAACGCACATATTTAAATTCCAGTTATTATCCTCACCAATCTTGTAAGCTAATTCCATTGAAGCCACGCCGCCCGGCATTGTAGAGTTACAAATAATACCATCAACCACCTGGTTGTCATTACAGTATACTCCGATTCCCTTCTCTCGAGCCTGCTTTATCAAGTCAACACGAGAATCCATTGACTCTGTATTGCAGAGAATAATCGCATCTACATCCTGGTTCATCTCAGGAATCAGTTCGTCATCGGGATAATTCATGCGGAGGATTTCAATCCAAGCCATCAGACTGGAGATAGGAGTACCCAACTGGTGAGCGGTTTCCTTCGACAGTCCCACCCAAACCTTATTCTGTTCCGCCTTTTTGGAAATAAGCAAAGCAAAGATGGCGATGACCACAAAGAGCAGCACTACACCTAATTGTATATAGGGATAGACGGCAAGGCGTTTCAGCGTGAGCGAGTCGTCATAGCACACGTCGATATAGCCATCGGCATGGTCTTCGTCGAGATAGATACGGATGTAGTGGCCACCCGCCTTGAGCCGCGAAGCCATCTGCGCGACATAGGCGGTGCTGTCGGCATCGTGGCGGCGACCAGTATCGACATTGCGCACCGTCTGCACCCTCCCCTGCTGGTTGAGCACGATGACGGGGATGGTGTGGTTCTCGTCTATCACGCGCAGCACCAGATTGAGGTCGGTGTTCTCGTCGGCGGTGTTGAGCGAGCGCATAGCCTCAGCCCACACCCCCATCTTGTTGCGCTCCTCGGCTTCGAGGTCGCGCGTCAGCCGGTGAGACACCATCACCGAGGCGACAGCCATCAGTATGGCTATCACCACCAGCACTATCTTTACCTGTCGTATGCGGTCTGTCCATTTCATATCTTATAGGTATAACGCTCAAATGATGCCATTTAGTACATTAATGAGGCTAAAAAAAAGCGCAGAAACCCTAAAAAACGCGCCGAAAACTATAATAATTGTCAAAACCATGAATTTTCTTTTGATGGAAATCAATTATATCCCTCAAAAATAGTACTTTTGCAATGGATAAAAGTTATTCCGTCATTCTCATAACATCTCTACCTGAGTCCGAGAGGATGAGGAGCAGAGACAGGGACATTAATAGTATTTTACGGAATACAGTCACTGATGGAGAGTTAGTTAGTTTTAAGTTTTTTTGTGGCGGCCTGAGGAATTTAGGTAAATGTGAAGTGTTCTCGAGGCCGTCGGGGATTTGAAATCATAAGCTCGATGGAGCTACAGATGGATAGTTCCCAGGTCATGAGGCGTCGTTGAGGCGCCAACTTGGTCAAGAATTATAAGGAGATGGTTTCGGTAGCGACTGAAGCCACCTCCTTTTCTTTTATCCCTATCGCAGGGTTGGCGGCAGCCACATCAGTCGGCACCCGAGTATCCCTCACGCCCAAGTCCTTCATCGCGCGCGCCACAGCCATTGCCCCCTCTGGCGTAATCGTCAGCCCTGTCCTGTCCCGTTATCCCCCGTCGACGCTGCAGCATGGGGCTGTCTATGTGTTGATGCTCAAAAAATTGAAAACATTATCCTTAATTTTGTACAAATATTAACGCGAAAAGATTTACCTTTGCACACGGTAAGAACAGAAGCACCTATAGACATCGATGAAGCTATTGATAAAGAATATGGTATGCCCTCGCTGCATCAGCGCAGTCAAGGATATACTCATGTCTGAAGGCCTGACGGTCATGTCGATAACTCTGGGAGAAGCGGAGACGGCAGAAAATCTCTCGGACAGCCAGCGCCATGCCGTGGCAGAGCGTCTGAACGCCATAGGATTTGAACTCCTCGACGACCCTCGCAGCCAACTGGTCGAGCAGATACGCATAGCCGTACTGGCATGGGTAAGGATGGACTCCGTGCGACCCAAGCTGTCAGACTATCTGTCCTGTCGGCTCCATCGGGAGTACAGCAGCCTGAGCAAGTTGTTCTCCGAGGTGCGCGGCATCACCATCGAGAGGTTCGCTATCCACCATCGCGTCGAGTACGCCAAGGAGCTGCTATGCTACAGCAGCCTCACTACCAGCCAGATAGCCTACCGGCTGGGGTACGGTTCACCCACTTATCTGTCTTCGCAGTTCAAGCAGGTGACGGGGATGACGCCTCGGGAGTTTCGCGAACTGGAGATACACCGGCGTACTGCCCTCGATGCATTATAATAAGGTATAGAGACCGGCATTAAGGATAAAGAGATTGTTATTAAGGAAAAAGACTACACAGATGAGAAGACCATTGATTATGCTACTGGTAGGTATGCTGGCGACCCAGACCCTCTCGGCGCAGCAGGACACTACCACCCAGACCCACGACCTCAAGCAGGTGGTGGTCAAAGCCACCAAGGGCATCAAGGCACGTTACCGCGTTGACAATACCGACCTCATTGGTCAGGGCCAACTGATACGCGCTGCCTGCTGCAACCTCGGCGAGTCGTTTACAACCAACCCCTCGGTCGATGTAAGCTACAGCGACGCTGCCACGGGAGCCCGACAGATAAAACTCCTTGGACTCAGCGGCACCTATGTCCAAATGCTCACCGAAAACATACCCAATCTGCGCGGCGCAGCACTCCCCTACAGTCTTGGCTATGTGCCCGGACCCTGGATGCAGTCGATACAGGTGAGCAAGGGGGCATCGAGCGTCAAAAACGGATATGAGAGCACCACGGGCCAGATAAATATAGAGTTTCTCAAGCCACAGGGTACCGATGGAGTGAGGGCCAATGTCTATCAGGACAGTGAACTGAAGACCGAGGTCAACCTCGATGGAAGCATACACCTCAACAGCCGACTGTCTACAGCCACTCTGCTGCACTTCGAGAACCGACAGATGGACCACGACGGCAATGGCGACGGTTTTATGGATATGCCCAAGCTGCGCCAATACAACCTGATGCACCGCTGGGCTTATGTTTCGCCGCGCTGGATTAGCCAGTTGCTGCTGCGGGGGCTCCACGACGAGCGCCGAGGCGGACAGAGCGCCAAGCACGCCACCATCTCGTCGGCGCCACTCTACGCTACAGCGGTAGAGATCGACCGATACGAGATGCAGTGGAAGAATGGCTTCACCCTGAACGCCGACCACAACACGTCGATAGCCCTCATGCTGCACGGATCATGGTACGACGCCGATTATGGCTTCGGCCTCACCCGTTACGACGTGACCCAGAAGAACGGCTATGCCCAGTTGATGTTTGAGACCGACATCGATGACCATCACAACATCAGCGTCGGGGCGTCGCTCAACCACGACAACTACGACGAGCGTTTCAACCCGCTCGGCACATTGCCCGACGCCGCGAGCCGGGTGACCCGCGAGACTACTCCGGGCGTCTACGCCCAGTACACCTATAAGTTGGGCGACCGCCTCACGGTGATGCCCGGCGTGAGATGGGACCACTCGAGTCTCTACGGCACCTTCGTCACGCCCCGACTGCACCTCAAGTATTCTCCATCCGACGTGGTAACCCTCCGCACATCGGTCGGCAAGGGCTATCGGTCACCCCACGCCCTGGCAGAGAACACCGCGCTGCTGGCAAGTGGCAGAGAGGTCATCGTAAGTCCAGACCTGAAGCAGGAGGAGGCATGGAACATGGGGTTATCCATAGGTCTGAACCTGCCCGTGGCCGAACGCACGCTCGAGCTGAACGCAGAGTATTACTACACCGATTTTCTCAATCAGATGGTCATCAACTTCGACGGAGCCCGGGGCGCCCACACGCTCTCGTTTGAGAACCTTGACGGCAGAAGCTATAGCCACACGCTGCAGATCGATGCCACCTATCCGTTCTGGGACGGCATGTCGGCCACTGCCGCTTTCCGCCTGAACGATGTCCGTTGCACCTACGACGGAGCAAGGCAAGTCAAGCCGCTCACTTCGCGCTACAAGGGTCTGCTCACGCTCTCCTACAAGACGCCGCTCCAACTCTGGCAGTTTGATGTGACGGGCCAGCTCAATGGAGGTGGACGCCTCTACGACCAGAGCCGCTACCACGCCTACTTCCAGCTGCAGGCGCAGATTACAAGGGAATTCCGCAACATCAGCCTCTATGTCGGTGGCGAAAATCTTACCAACTACAAGATTGCCAACCCCATCCAGGGTGCCCACCATCCCTGGGATGCCGGCTTCGACGCCACTCAGGTGTGGGGACCGGTAACCGGAGCGATGGCTTATGTAGGGCTGAGGTTCAAACTGGAAAAGTTATAACGCTACAAATCATTCAAAAAACTATAGAACATGAAGAAGTATCTTTTAATGGCATGGTTGCTTGCGACAGCGGGCAACATGCTTGCCAAGGCACCTGCCGACACGCTCACTGTAACCACTCTGCCGCAGATGCACTGCCAGAACTGCGAGAACAAAATCAAGAGCAACATCCGTTTTGTCAAGGGCACAAAGAAGATAGAGACCTCGGTCGACGACCAGCGGGTCACCATCATCTACGACGGCAAGAAGGCCAAGTACGAAGACTATGTTGCCGCCTTCAGGAAGATAGGTTACGAGATAAAGAAGAAGTAACAGAAGCCCCCAAGTCCAGCCCGCCGTCATGAAGACGCGACCGGAGACCATAGCAGCCAAGCCTCACCTCGAGCAGTATGTCCGCGCGCCCAGCCCGGCAGCCTTCTATCGGCAGCATACTACCCAGGGCGAGGCTTTTGCGTAGGTCGGCGACAGGGAGGGTAACTCCAGCAGCGTGGAGGGTACCTTGGGCACGCTGGAGGGTACCTTGGGCGAGCTGGAGGGTACCTTGGGCGAGCTGGAGGGTACCTCTACCCACGGGCTGACCATCGCCGATATCGGCGGGAGCCACTCTTTTCTCGTCCTAATCGTCTCTATCTCTGAAAATTGTCGTATATTTGCAGCTGGCAACTATATACTTATACCCTTTTGGACATGAAGAAGTATCTCATCACCATCCCCCTGCTGATTATTGCCTGCGTGGTGCTGCTCGCAGCCTGCACCGGCAAGCCCCGACCTTTTGTCATCGGCGTGTCGCAATGCTCTGAAGACATCTGGCGCAACAAGCTGAACGACGAGCTCAAGATGGGCGAGTTTCTCAATGACTCCATCATCGTGAAGCTCGCCTCGTCTAACGACGACAATGTCTTGCAGAACAAGCAGGTCAACCAGTTTGTCGACGAGGGCGTCGACCTGCTGGTGGTGTCGCCCAACCAGTTGAGCCCGATATCCAAGGCCGTGGAGCGAGCCTACGACAAGGGCATCCCCGTGATACTCTACGACCGCAAGACCAACTCTGACAAGTATACTGCCTTCATTGGCTGCGACAACTATCTGATAGGCGAGTCTATGGGTACGTTCATCGCCCAGCAGTTGCACGGCAAGGGCCGTATCGTCGAAATCACAGGACTCGAAGGCTCGTCGCCCGCTCTGGAGCGTCATCGCGGATTTATGGATGCCGTCAAGTCCTATCCCGGCATAGAGGTGGTGGCGTCGGAGGGTGGCGACTGGAAGGAGGAGAGCGGCATCCAGGCGATGAAGCGCATCCTGAAGCGCACGCAGGACTTCGACTATGTCTACGCCCATAACGACCGACTCGCCTGGGGTGCCTACGTGGCAGCGCTGCAGATGGGCGTGGGCAAGAGATACAAGTATACGGGCGTGGATGGGCTCGCCACCGAGGGCGGAGGTCTGGAGCTGGTGCGCGACGGCGTGCTTGAGGCGTCATACCTTTACCCCACCAAGGGCGACCAGGTGATAGCGCTCGCCATGAAGATACTTACCCACAAGCCCTTTGACAAGGACAACTATCTGAGTACATCCATCATCACCAAGGCCAACGCCGAGCTCACGCTGATGGAAGCGCGCGATGCGGAGAGGCAGTCGCGCAATCTGAAGGCGCTCCACAACCAGGTCAACCAATACCTCTCCGACTATAATGCGCAGAAGGTGATGCTCATCGGCCTCGGCGTGTTCCTCCTGGTATGCGTCACCGCCGCCGCCATGATTTTCAGAGGATATATCATCAAGGCCAAACTCAACGAGCAGCTCGCCAAGGCCAACGGAGAACTGGAGGAGAAGAACAAGGAGCTGAAGCGGCTCAACGAGGAGGTGATGGAGCTCACCCACTCGCGCCTGGTGTTCTTTACCAACATCAGCCACGAACTGCGCACGCCTCTCACGCTCATCGCCGACCCTGTGGAGATGATGCTCGAAGACTCCAGCATCAAGGGCAGGAGCCGCGAACTGCTCAAGATGGTGCAGCGCAACGCACTGGCTCTGCAGCAGCTCGTGGGCAATATCCTCGACTTCCGCAAGATACAGAATGGCAAGATGGAGCTTAGCCTCAGCCGCTTTGACATCGTCGAGGCGATGAAGGTGTGGACCGACGACTTCCGCCTGACTGCCGAGCGCAAGAAGATAAGGCTGGACTGTGTCTCCACAGGCTTCGGCACCGACCGCATGATGGTCGCCGACAAGGAGAAAGTGGCGCGCATCGTGTTCAACCTCATCAGCAACGCACTGAAATACACTCCGGCAGGAGGCGAAATCCATGTGACGCTCGCCGCCGAGGCCGACAACATACGCATCGATGTGCGCGACACGGGCAAGGGCATCGCCAGCAGCGAGGTCGACAAGGTGTTTGAACGGTTCTTCCAGCTCAAGGGCGCCGCAAGCGGTACGGGCATAGGACTGGCTTTGGTCAAGTCGTTTGCCGAACTCCACCACGGCGAGGCAAGGGTGGAGAGCCGTCCCGGCATGGGCGCCGACTTCATCGTGGTCATCCCCCGCCATCAGGCCGACGGCGCGCCGATAGCCGACGACACCGACACCATCACCCCGACCGCCGACGAGGCAGCGCTGCAATACATCGACGACGGCGACAAGCTGCAGGGCAAGGTGCAGCAGCTGGTGAGCGAAGAGGCCGACAAGCCCACGATACTCATCATCGACGACAACAACGACATACGCCAGTATGAGCGCACGCTATTGCAGGACACCTACTTCGTAATCGAGGCTGCCGACGGCAAGGAGGGTCTGGAGGTGGCGCGCAGGGAGGTGCCCGACCTGGTGATATGCGACGTGATGATGCCGGTGATGGACGGGCTCGAGTTTACCGAGCAGCTCAAGACCGGAACCGCCACCTCGCACATCCCGGTCATCATGCTCACCGCCAAGAACCTGGAGGAACACCGCGCAGAAGGCTATGAGCATGGCGCCGACTCCTACATCACCAAGCCATTCCACAGCAAGGTGCTCCTGGCACGCATCGACAATCTGCTGAAGCAGCGCAAGCTGCTCAAGCATGTATACCAGCGTGCCGCAGATGTAGAGACCGAGGTCGAGGCCACACAGCTCAACGCCCGAGACAAGCAGTTTGTCAAGCAGCTCAACGCCATCATCCAGCAGCATCTCTCCGACTGCGACTTCGGCGTCGAGGATATCGGCAAGGAGATAGGTCTGAGCCGCGTGCAGCTCTACCGCAAGGTCAAAGCCATGACGGGCTCGTCGGTGGTCGACATCCTGCGCAAGGCACGCCTCGCCAAGGGCAAGCGGTTGCTGGAGAGCCGCAGCATGACCATCGCCGAAGTGGCATACGAGGTGGGCTTCTCGGCGCCGTCCTACTTCACCAAGTGTTTCAAGGACGAATACGGTATGTTGCCGGGCGACATAGCCAACTCATGACCCGACACGCGGTGACAGCCTTCATCGTCGCACACTCTATATATAGGAATGGAAAAATTATAGCCTGATTATCGGCCCAGGCATAGACAACCACAGCAAAAATCGTTCATTGTATAACAATTATGTTACAATGAACGATTTTTGTTATCACATGAACCATCAGTTATAGCTGTCTCCCAACCGTTTGGATAACTTTGCAGCAGAAATTTAACGCAATCAACAACAATTAAAAATCTAAACGGTTATGAATACCTTATTTAATGGAAAGCTCGCAGCCATGGTGCTTGCACTTTCAATGGTAAACATTTCAGCAGCGTATGCACAGGACGAAAATGCAAACGCTAAGGAAGAGGGCAACCGCAACGTGATGCTCAACGCAGCCAGCGCCAACGGCCCTCGAGAGATTCAGATTGGTCTGCCATCTGCCGATGTCAACGTGCTGGAGAACGGCCTGCCCGTTACCTATGCCACCAATCCCCACTCGGTCAACACCATCTGGCGCGGCGATGCCAGCCTGAGCCACCAGGGTCTGCTCAAGATTGCCGAGACTGCCATCACCACCGGCAACATCGGCTACGCCGTCAACTCCTTTACCCAGAAAGGTCAGAAGGGCTTCAACGGCACGCTCAACTACAAGAGCAACCACTTCGGATTGCAGGAGTTCTCGCTCAACATGAACGGTGACCTGGGTAAGGACTGGTTCTACAGCGTCAACATGTACCAGGACTTCGACCCCGGTACGTTCAAAATCAAGTCTACGCCCTACCAGGACCGTACGCAAATCTACAAGGCGCTCCTCACCAAGAAGTACAACAACGAGCGTGGCGAGTTTACCGCCATGTATAAGTATGCCAACAGCCACAATGTCTACAACTACGCCACCCAGAGTGCCCCGTTCATCTATGTGGGCGACGGAAGCGTGAAGGAGTACGGCAAGTTCAAGCTGGGTACCACGTCGTATCTGCCCATCGACAACGAGATGACCTATCGTGACATGCGCACAGGCAAGCTGGCCCAGACCACGCTCTACGACGCCTGCCTGAACAAGGCCAGTGAGGTGACGCTGATGAACAGCTACCACTTTGACAACGGACTGAACTGGAAGGCCACGCTGAAGTACGACCACTCGCGCGGAGCCATGGTCTACCAGACCCCGATGGCCATCGTCGACCTCAACAGTGCCGACAACCACGGGCTGTATAACTATATGTACCGCGACATCGACGGCCAGACCAAGGCATACGACGGCCAGTACGTGCAGACCCGCATGTCGTGTCTCAATGCCGGTACCATAGACGAGGCGCTTTTCACCACCGAGCTCAACAAGAAGTTCAAGACCTCTACCCTGCGCCTGGGCCTCAACGAGTGGTTCTACCACATCGACTACTGCTCCAATACGACCATGTATGACCAGAGTGTGCCTGCCGATGGTAGCTATGCCGTCCGTGTATGGGATGCCAACCTGCGTGATGGCTATTTCTACGACTTCAACAAGAACGCTTCAGAATATTATAAAGGCAGCGAGAACAAGCTGGCACTCTACTTCACCCACGACTGGGATGTAACCAAGAAGCTCAATCTCTACTACGGCGCCCGCGTGGAATGGCAGCGCCTGAAGGGAGAGAACGCCGCCGTGAAGAATGCCCAGGGCAACTTCGTAGGTCGTTTCGCTGACTATCACCTCGGTGCCACGGCTGCCGACGGAACCAAGATTGCGCCCGTCGACCTGGCCTACAACTGGCTGAACTACGACTTCTCGGTAGCCGCAACCTATAAGCTCAACGACAACTTTGGCTTTACCGGCGATTTCACTTACATCGTGCAGCACCCGAAGTTTGAAGCCTTCGCTCCTGCTACCCTTCCCAATACAGACAAGATATCCGTGCCACTCGGCCGTGCAGGTATATACTACAACAACTCATGGTTGAGCCTCACATCACTGTTCTCGTATATCTCCAAGACCAACAACAACTCTACGCTCAACCTCCAGCACGGCAGCGAGATCAAGGCTGCTCCTCTGGCTTACGACATCCAGACCTGGGGTTGGACTACCGACGCTGTGGCTCATCCTTTCAAGGGATTCGATTTCCACTTCCTGTTCACTTACCAGAAGCCTACATACAAGAAGTTTGAGACTTCTGTCACCTTCAACGATGGCTATGTGGGCAAAATCAATGCTACTGGCAACATCGTAGCCGAAATCCCAGAGATACTCATCGAGCTCGACCCCAGCTACATGGTCACCAAGGACATCAAGCTCTGGACCAGCTTCCGCTACTTCAGCAAGACTTACGCCAACATCAACGAGGCTTACTACTTCAATGGCCACTGGGAGACATTCGGTGGCGTCAACTGGCAGGCAAGCAAGCGCCTGAGCCTGGGATGTACTGTTGTCAACTTCCTCAACCAGACCGGAGCCAAGGGCAGCATCGCCGGCGCCGAGCTGATAACCAAGGACGAGGCCAAGAACATCAAGAACCAGATCATGACTGGCAGCTATCTCCGCCCGTTCACCGTAGAGTTTACCGCATCTCTCAAATTCTGATCACTCTCACTCTTCACACACACGCTGACAACCCTATATAATAATAGGTATAGGGTTGTCGGCACACAAGAAACAGACAAATATACCGTTAATATAATAACTAAACAACAACACAATGAGAACAAGCAACATAATGAAGGCGGCATGCCTCATGCTGATGGCTACAGTTGCCACCACCGCCACCGCCCAGAAGATGGACATCGAACACAAGGGCGACACAACCATTATCCGTGTGGACAACCCCACCAAGTACATCCTGCTGCCTATCCAGGAAGAGAAGGATGAAGCGCAGGTGCTGCTCGATACCGGCTCCAAGGACGACACTTGGATGGACGTGCGCCTGGCTCAAAACGGCGCCGACTACTTTGTTCCCTTCGCGCTGGGACATGGCAAGACCGCTACCGTCAAGATACTCGGACTCGCCAAGGATGCCCTCGCCCTCAATCTGATGAAGCTGAGCGACACCTTTGATACCACCAATACCGACTACTACCGTCCCTCTTACCACTTCACTCCCCTCTACGGCTGGATGAACGACCCCAACGGCATGGTCTATAAGGACGGCGAGTACCACCTCTACTTCCAGTACAATCCCTATGGCAGTAAGTGGGGCAATATGCACTGGGGACACGCCGTGAGCAAAGACCTGGTACACTGGGAGAACCTCGACCCAGCCATCGCCCGTGACCCCGTGGGCCACATATTCTCCGGCAGTTCGGTAGTCGACAAGAAGAATACCGCCGGATTTGGCAAGGACGCCATCATCGCCATCTACACCAACAACAGTGTAAACCACGACGAGGTGCAGTGTATCGCCTACAGCAACGACAATGGCCGCACCTTCACCAAGTATGAGGGCAACCCCGTGCTCACTCCCTTTGACGGTCTCAAGGACTTCCGCGACCCCAAGGTGTTCTGGTATGAGAAGGGCAAGTGCTGGTATATGATTGTTTCTGCCGACAAGGAGACCCGTTTCTATAAGTCCAAGAACCTGAAGAAGTGGGACTACGTGAGCGCCTTTGGCAAGGGGATGGGCCAGCAGCCATGCCAGTATGAGTGCCCAGACTTCTTCCAGCTGCCTGTCAATGGCGACAAGAACAACATGAAATGGGTGATGACCATGAACATCAACCCTGGATGCTGGTTTGGCGGCAGCGCCACCGAGTACTTCGTCGGCGACTTCGACGGCAAGCAGTTTACCTGCCCCGATGCCAAAGACGTGAAGTGGATGGACTGGGGCAAGGACCATTATGCCACTGTTACCTTCTCCAACACCGGCGACAGAGTGCTGGCGATAACCTGGATGAGCAACTGGCAGTACGCCAACCTCACCCCGTTCAAGCAGAACCGCGGCGCCAATGGTCTGCCACGCGAGCTGAAGCTCTTTGAGAACAACGGAAAGTACTATCTGTCTGAAGATGTTGCCCCCGAGGTCTACTCGCTGCGCAAGACAACCCGCACATTGGCCAACGAGACGGTCGACGAGTCCAAGGCGTTTGCCAGCCTGACCGCCGGCATGGACGGCGCCTTCGAGATTGAGGCCGACATCACCCCCGACGCCAACGGCATAGCCGGCATCGAGATTTCCAACAACAAGCGCGAGCGCACCCTCATCTACTTCGACATGAAGCAGGGCAAGGTGGTGATGGACCGCACCGAAAGCGGACTCACCGACTTTGGCAAGCAGGCTGTGCCCCATGACATCGAGCTGGCCTGGGACAAGCAGCTCGCAGCCGAGGGCAAGCAGCCCGCCCGCGTGGTCAATGCCATCAACTACAAGAATGACTTCGCCCTGGCCACATGGGCTCCGCTCTCACTCTGCCAGACCGGCAAGAAGACCTACCACGTAGATATCTTCGTCGACAAGTCATCCATCGAGCTCTTCGTCGACGGCGGCCGCATCGCCATGACCAACCTCGTATTCCCCGTTGCCCCCTACGAGAACGTGAAGCTCTACGCCGAGGGTGGCAAGGCACAATTCAACAACATCAACGTACATAAACTCGCGCTATAATTATGAAGACTTCATCCAAGCTCACCATCATCCCATTGATGTTCTGCTTCTTCACCATGGGATTTGTAGACCTGGTCGGCATTGCCTCCAACTATGTCAAGGAAGACCTCAACCTCAACGACGCCACAGCCAACCTGTTTCCGTCACTGGTCTTCTTCTGGTTTCTGATTTTCTCGGTGCCTACGGGCATGCTGATGAACAAGATAGGCCGCAAGAAGACAGTGCTGCTGTCGCTGGTGGTGACCGTAGTCTCGCTGTTGCTGCCCATCGTGGGCGAGAGCTTCGGCGTGATGCTGGCCTCCTTCTCCCTCCTGGGCATCGGCAACGCGCTGATGCAGACCTCGCTCAACCCGCTGGTATCGGCTGTGACCACGGGCAAGAACCTGGCGTCGACCCTCACCTTCGGCCAGTTTGTCAAGGCCATCGCCTCGTTCATGGCACCATACATCGCCATGTGGGGCGCCATCGGGGCTGTTCCCTCCTTGGGCATGGGCTGGCGTGTGCTGTTCCCCATCTACATGGTGATAGGCATCTGCGCCTCCATCTTCCTCGCCGGCACTCCCATCGATGAAGAGAAGCCCCAGGGCAAGGCCTCTGGCATGGGCGAATGTCTCCGTCTGCTGGGCCAGCCCATCGTGCTGCTCTCCTTTGTGGGCATCATGTGCCATGTGGGCATCGACGTAGGCACCAACACCACAGCCCCCAAGCTGCTGATGGAGCGCCTGGGCTGGACTCTCAACGAGGCTGCCGAAGCCACATCCATCTACTTCATCTTCCGTACCATCGGATGCCTCACCGGCTCATTCTTCCTCCGCGTGATGAAGTCACGCACATTCTTCATCATCAGCATCGTGATGATGGCGCTGAGTATGGTAGGCATGTTTGTCAGCGAGAGCAGAGAGATGCTCTACATCGCCATCGCACTCGTGGGCTATGGCAACTCCAACGTCTTCTCCATCATCTTCTCTCAGGCTCTGCTCGCGCTGCCCGAGAAGAAGAACGAGGTGAGCGGCCTGATGATCATGGGCCTCTTTGGTGGCACCGTCTTCCCGCTGCTCATGGGCTTCGCCAGCGATGCCTTCGGCCAGATAGGCGCTGTGCTGGTAATGGCTGTAGGCGTGGCCTACCTCTTCACATATATTGGTAAAATCAAGATGTAACAACTCAGCAAAGACAAGACTATGAATACCGATTTCAAGAACAAATACTGTGTGGGCCTGGGTGAGGTGCTGTTTGATGTGTTCCCCTCCGGCTCCCAACTGGGTGGCGCCCCTGCCAACTTCGCTTATCATGCCGGCCAGCACGGTCTGCGCTCGATAGCCGTGAGTGCCTTGGGCAACGACGCCTATGGCGACGAGGCTATCCGCCAGCTCGAAGAGAAGCACCTGGACTATCTCCTGCCTCGCGTAAACTATCCTACAGGCACCGTACAGGTGGAACTGGACGACCAGGGTGTACCTACTTATGAAATCAAGACGGGCGTGGCATGGGACAACATACCCTTCACCGACGCCATCAGCAACGTGGCTGCCAACACCTGTGCCGTATGCTGGGGCTCACTGGCCCAGCGCAGCGCTGCGAGCCGTGATACCATCTACCAGTTTCTCGACCACACGCCCAGCGACTGTCTCAAGATTTTCGACATCAATCTCCGTCAGAATTTCTATACCAAGGAGATTATCTGCGACAGTCTGAAGCGTTGCAATATACTGAAGATAAATGATGAAGAGCTCATCACGCTGGGCCGCCTCTTCGGCTATCCCGGCCTGGACATCGAGAACAAGTGCTGGCTCATCCTCGGCAAGTACAATCTGGACATGCTCGTGCTCACCTGTGGTGTCAACGGCAGCTACGTCTTCGCCCCCGGCTGCAAGTCGTTCCAGTCTACTCCCAAGGTGGATGTTGCCGACACCGTGGGCGCCGGCGACTCGTTTACCGGCACCTTCTGCGCCTGCATACTCAAGGGTATGACCATCGCCGAGGCCCATAAGCACGCCGTGGAGGTGAGCGCCTATGTCTGCACCCAGCACGGCGCGATGCCCGCACTGCCCGAGAGCATGAAGCGATAAGCCCCCATCGTCGCATCCATAACCCAAGAGCATGCGATGCCATGCCGATGCTTCCCGTCGAGGCTCAGC
>OQVT01000155.1_pt1 | contig 30086 bp, 20 predicted proteins | sample 1691561 | NCBI WGS metagenome assembly OQVT01 (sample SAMN03418260, study PRJEB22391) | human gut metagenome | biome: human-gut; feature: organic feature; material: feces | host: Homo sapiens | place: Tanzania | collected 2013-01 | reverse complement strand
CTAAAAAAGAAGAAGTAAAACCTGCAGAAGTAAAGAAAGCTCCTGCAAAAAAAGCTACAACAAAGAAAGCTGCAAAACCAGCTGTTGAAGCTAAAAAAGAAGAAGTAAAACCTGCAGGAACAAAGAAAGCTCCTGCAAAAAAAGCTACAACAAAGAAAGCTGCAAAGCCAGCAGTTGAAGCTAAAAAAGAAGAAGTAAAACCTGCAGAAACAAAGAAAGCTCCTGCAAAAAAAGCTACAAAGTCAGCGGCTAAAGTTAAAAAAGAAGAAGTAAAACCTGCAGAAAAAAAGAAAGCTACAGCTAAAAAAACAACAAAGAAAGCTACAACTAAAACAACAACTACTAAAAAGGTAACGACTAAGAAAATGACTAAAGAAGAACAATATGCGAAGTTATCATTAGATACATGTCTTGATTTGGCAAAAGCAATGTCAATGAATGTAACTCGTGATTCTATTATTCAACAATTGATTTTAAATCCAGATGTAAAATCAGTTTCAAAAGATTTAGTGAATAAGTATCAATTAACAGGTAAATTTAATTTTGAAGAAGATGGATACGATGAAGGTTTAGTAGAAGTTTTAGTATCTAAAGTATATGAAACAGCAGATATTAAACCTCAGAAAGCTGAAGATTTACAAGCGGATGTTGATCATGCGTTGAATTATAAATTTACAGATGTTGTTGCGGATGGAGAAGAATATAAAGATCAATTTGATACAATGCGTAAAGTATTGATGGTGAAGATTATTCTTTTGAAACAATTGATGATGAAGAAGAATTTGAAAGAGTTTCAGATTATCTTGAATCAATAGAGGACGAAGATTAGTGTTTGAAAAATTTACGGAAAAAGCGAAATTCTTAAACGTGGAATGAAAATAGCTGTTGTTGCTGTAGGTGCATGTGTAAAGCTTACAGAAGAAATTGATGATATTCTTCTTGAAAACGGCTATGATGCCACAATAATCAATGCACGTTTCATTAAACCTATTGACAGTGCTTTGCTTGATGATATAGCTAAAAAGCATGACCTTATTGTCACACTTGAGGAAAATGTTCTTACCGGTGGATATGGACAATCAGTTTTAAGCTATATTAATGAAAAAGGATATGCTGCCGATGTACTTAATATCGGGCTTAAGGATTCTTTTATAGAACACGGAGATGTGGGAAGCCTTTGGAAAGCCAACGGATTAGACGGTGAAATTATTGCAAATAAAATTTTAAAGAGGATAAAACATTAGTATGAAGGAAAGATTAGATGTTCTTCTGGTAAACAGAAAGCTTGCTGATTCAAGAGAAAAAGCCAAGGCAATTATTATGTCCGGAATTGTTTATGTAAATGGTCAGAAAGAGGACAAAGCCGGCTCTATGTTTGATGTGTATGCAGGTATTGAAGTCAGAGGAAGCACTCTTAAGTATGTTAGCCGCGGAGGATTGAAGCTTGAAAAAGCAATGGAGAATTTTCCTATAGAGCTTAATAATAAAATATGTATGGATGTAGGTTCTTCAACAGGCGGATTTACGGACTGTATGTTAATGAACGGAGCCTCAAAAGTATATTCCGTGGATGTTCTCCTTTTTGAGGAAGAACCATCTAAAGAAGTTTTTGAAATGCTCTATGAGGCTCCTGAAGAAAACTCACGGTCGTTTCGTCCTTTCAACCGAATCCTCAGGAGTGACAACGAAGAACTCAAGGCTCTTATGACTGGACAGTCTAAACCACTCCCTGTGGAAACATTGTCCACAAAATCAAGGTACGATTTGCCGATTTGCAAGGAGGCGTTGAATATATTCTTCCACTATGTAGAGGCTTTGTCGTTGAAAAAATCTCTGTGCGTAAACATTGAGGATGAAAAGAAGAATGTGGTGATCGGTGATTTGTACAAGATATTCGGAGATTACGCTTCAAAGATTACGTTTGAAGCGTGTCCTTATGACAGAGACTTGAATCCGGAAACAGGTATAATCTTCCTAAGCCAATACTATCCATTCCCGATGATGGATGGTGGCGCTTCTTTCTTATGTCATAAGGCGACGGAAACTCCTGTCACCGCTGAATATACTGAATATTCGGAAAGGATGCTTTCGGAAATCGCGAATGGAAACATTGGCGAATTGAACAGATTGTCATCCTGGATCCTTTCCGGGGATTATCTGGCCGTGGCGGGAAAGCCTAAGGCCGTGGTTGAAGGGTATTACAATTATTGTTTGAGAAAGGATTTGTTCACTCCTGAATATCTTATGTCAGGAGAGTTGCTCAAACTGATTTTGTCGAAGAAAGGAAGCGAGGCTGATCTGGTGATGAAACGTTTGTCTGAATTGCTCGCCGCTGGTCTCCTTGATCCTCAGGATGCGAACATTGTGATTGACGCTCTGAAGCGTGCGTCTTTTGTCAAGGCTTGTGGTTTTGACATCTCTGAACTCAAGGCAAAATTTACTTTCCCATATTCGGAAATAATTTCAGCCAGTGCCAGTTCTCTTGTGATGGCATTCAAAAGTTTGGGCAAGGATTTCTTCGAGGATTTTATGGAACTGTCTCTGTTCAAGAACAAGGTGGAATACCTTAATGATCAATCAGTCAAGCCATATGTTAAGGACCTATTCCCATATCTTATAGCAGAAAAGAAGAAGTATCTTGAGTGTATGATCACTCTCTTTGGCAAGAGGTGGGATCGGAATGAACTGGTCAATCTGTTGAGATATGCAATTCCAGATGCTGGCGAGAGGGAGCGGCAGTACGCTGGTTTGATTAAGCGTGAGCCTGGTTTTGTCGAGCTTGTCTGGGCTTTGATGGAAAAAGATTTAGGAAAAGGCATAAAGACAAATTTAGTTGAATTGTTTTCAGAACAATGGCGTAATCCGGCTTTCGCTCCGTTGTTTTACTACAATTTTGTGGCGGTCGCAAATTGCATTTCTGCCAATAATGTTGTCAGCCTGATTTCTCAAAATGCGGATTTGATGTCTGTGAATCAGGTTTATAAGGGACTGGTTATCAATGGAGAATCCACTGATAAATCATACTCGAAACTGTTCCGACCGTTTGTGATGACCATTACGGAAAAAAACAAATTCCAAGAAGTTGATGTCGTAAATAACTGTGTTTTGACTCCGTTCAAGGGCAATGAGAGGAAAGTTGAGGTTTGGGGGCTATTGAGTGACTATCTTACGGAGAATTATGATCCGGTCTCCAAGCAATGCTACAAGATTGCTTTGGAGGTCCCGATTCAGAGTCTGTTCCAAAAAATTGCATATGAGCGTTTTGGGATGGTTGATGAATATAATCGTAATGAGATAATATCAGATTTGATGAAAAGGGGGGATTTTGATGAAGAACGCTTTATCAGAGAGGTCAAGGCTTTGCAAGATCGCAAGCAGAGTGGCGCTTTGAGAGAATATCTTGTGTTAGGCAAGAAGAAATATTCTGAAGCTAAAGAACTCTTGGAACGGGAGTTTTCTCAGTTTGCGGATGATCTATTGGAGCAGTTATATCCGAAGGAGAGGAAGGTCGATGTCCGGAAACAGGCCGTCAAGGCATTTTTCTCTAAGTTGTTCAGGAAGTCTCCGAAGGTGATGAAATGTTTGTTGCTTCCATTATTGTTCATTATGTCAGTCGTTTCTGTGGAAGCCAGAGAGTATGGAGACAATCCGTCAAGATATGAGCATCGTTATCAAGTCAATTGTAAGGTCTTGAATATTCGCAACAAACCGGTAAAGGGCAAAATTGTGATGGCGGCTTCAAGAGGTGATTTCCTTTATGGAGAGATTCTGGATGATGGTTGGCTTAAGATAGATGGCGTTGATTTGTATGTGTCAGCCAAATATCTTGACGAAGTGGATAACCCTTGCTATAACCTGCCGGAGGAGGAAAATTCGGCCAATGATTTTGAAAAGACTCTGAAGATACAGAGAATAGTCAGGTGGTCATTGTTAGTCCTTTGTGTCATTGCGCTTGTCATCGGCATTATAGTATTTTGGCACAGACTTACGTATTTGGTTTACAGTTGTGTCTGGACAAGAAAGTCTGCTAAAAGTCTTAGAAAACACGTTACGGCAAAAGGAATGAATTCGGTTGATGTATCTGTCCTTAAGTCAAGAATGAGGTTGTGGTTCTATAACCCTAAATCCTATCTTACGGTTCTGCTGATTACAGGAATCATCATCGCAGCGATTGCGGCCGGCATTATCGTGGTTTTGACTGTCGCGGGTGTAGGTTGGCTTCTGATGCTTCTTGTGTTTGTTCTGATGTGGGCATTGGTCGTTATTGGTTGGATCCTTTTGGTAGGAGGTGTAATGGCCGCGATTGGATCGATATTCGGAGGTGAGGAACTTGGTTGTGGTGGAGTCCTTGGTGGAATCATCGGAGGAGTTGTCGCCGCTTTACTCGGAGGTGTGATTATTGGAAACGATGACGCTATAAGAGATTTTGGCTATTCTGCCTTTGATGCAGGCAAAGCGTTTTTCAATCATTTGAATGTCTTGGGTTTTGTCAGGGATTCATTCATTATATACTGGAAACCAGCTTTGTTGATAGTCTGTGCGCCAATGGCTCTGTTTCTTGCACTTGTGGCATTGAACCTTGTTATTTCAGGTATTCTGATTTTGATTGAGAAGATTGCTATGAATAGGTACAACATCAAAAATCCTTGCCCGATATGTCAACACAAGTCGGAGCCTGCGGTTTATCTTTCCAGTGATAATAGAGGATATGAGTTACCTGTAAGGCTGCAACCAGGAATGTATGGCTTGTTTCGCATTATGAATCCATTTACAGGAGAAATGATGCCGACTATGTTTCTTAATGGCAAAGGAAAACTGTCTAGAAGATGTCATAACTGCAATGCGATTATTTCTGCCAATATGGGAATTGAACGCCATATCGCTCTGGCTGGCGTCGCAGAATCCGGTAAGACAACACTGGCATATTCGTTGATCGCGAATCTGATGGTAAAGGGATGTGCCGCTTTGGCCGATGAGGAAAACATAAGTCGGACTGTCAAATCGGAAATTATGAACTCATTGGAAATGCTTAAGAATGTAAAATCTTCCGATGAGACGATATATCCGAGCAAAACTAAGGTTGGACTTATGCGCTCGATTGAGTTGGAGATAAAAAGGAAGACGGCATTGACGAATGTGAATTACAGACTCTTTATCAATGATGTTGGAGGAGAATTGTATGACACGGTTTCGGTAGACAGCAGCTCTGCTTCGGAAATGAGCCAGTTCGCCAGAAATGTTAACACGATCATATTCATAGTTGATCCGATGACAACGGATTTTTCGGATTGTGATATTTCAGATGAATTTAAGAAATGGTTGGACGTTAATCAGAAAAAGAATATAGTAAAGGTAAACATAAAGGATGCTTTCGACAGACTTGTGGATTTGTTCGCCAAACAGGGACTTTCTGAAAGAGATTTCCATAAGATTGATATTGAGATTGTTTTGGTTAAGCAAGACTTGGGATATCTTGATGGGACAGATTGTGCTTCTTCTGAAGCGCTTAAGTGCTTTATGTATTCGGATATGGGACTTTCGGCTCTTATCCAGTCTGTGGAGAAGACTTTTACGAGCATCGGTTACAATGCCTTTTCTGTTGTTCCAGGGAATGATCGTCAAAAACTTGTTTCGAACTTTGTTCGTAGAGTGATGGAACGACTTGGCGTAAAGATGGATGAATAGTGTTATTGTCTGAGAATTATGAAAAGGATATTCAGTGTGTTTCTGTTCACCGCATTATTGATGGCAATATGCTCTTGCGCTCAGAATCCTGCAAGGCAAGTTGATGATCTGCGGATTTTTGTGTCTGAGGTTGAGGAGGAAAGCTCTTCTTATGATACGGAACAATGGGAAATTGTCAATGCCGAGTTTGAGGCGATGGTGTCCAAACTAGAAGAGAGTTCTGAAGATATGACGAAAGAGGAAAAAGATGAGGCGTATGAAGTCATTGGCAAATATTATGGGATATACTTGAAGAAAGGAGTCAATGACGCTGTGAATGAGGTTCAGAAAGCCTTGGATGGCCTCTCTCCTTTGATTGAGGGATTTCAGAAGGCCTTTGAGGATTAGTGTAAGTTGTTTTACATAGTATGGCAAAAAAGAAAAATGTTCCGGTGACTCTTGGCCGGTTCAATTGGGGAGCCTTTGCGTTTAGTTGGATATGGGGGATTTTCAATGGCTTGTGGTGGTCTGCGGGAATCATTGTCTTGATGTTTATGAACTCGTTGGCGACTTGGACAATGACGATTGCTGTCTGCCTTCTTTTGGGATTTAAAGGCAATGCCATATCGTGGCGATCCAAAAAATGGAAGAGTGCCAAAGCCTTTGACAAGGCCCAGACCATCTGGTCCATTGTCGGAATAGTAATTTTGCTCATAGGACTAGTGAATTATGTATGGTGGAAGATTAGTGTCTTCTTTTGAATAAATAAAATAATTAAATGAATATGAAACGAATAGCTATAATAATCTTGTCCATTTTGATGCCTTTCTTGTGTGATGCGCAAAAACCTTTTGAGCGGGGTAAAACTCTCTATATGGATGGATGGTATGATGAGGCTTTGCCTCTATTGCAAACATCAGCCAAGGAGGGATATGGTGAAGCGTGTTATTTTCTGGGAAATATGTACTTTTATGGATGGGGAGTCAATGTGGATTACGATATAGCGTTAAGAATGTACAATCGTGCCGCTGAGTATGGATATTCCGATGTAGAGGCTGAACTGGGAATGATGTCCGCATATGGGTTTGGATGTGAGAAGGATTTGGAGAAGGCAGAGAAACTATTGAAGGTTAGTTCAGAAAAAGGGAATCTGAAGGGGATGTATTTTCTGGCTGTCTTTTACAAAAAACACGGGGATCCGCAAGCGAAAAAGGAATCTTTCAAATTATTTAAGTCATTGGTACAAGATAAGATTTTTAGCTATTATCAAGGATATTATTTCAGACTTTATGCATATTACTATCATCAGGCTCTTATTGCTCTGGCTGAATATTGCGAAGAGGGAATCGCTTGTCCCAAGGACTTGAATCTTGCTATGTATTTTTACAGTATGGCTGGTGAAGCACGTGGAGACAGTTTCTTGGCTTCAAATGGCATTTCTTCGTATAAGGCTACAATGTTGACAGATAGGTATAATACTTATATTATAAGCAATCCTGCTCGGTATAGAGGTGATTTGTGGTCAGCGGTATATAGAGGTTATCACGAACCTTTTGCTTATTATTATCTCTCTCAGACAAGAAAATGGAATTCAGATGATGATTATATAGATTATCTGTCTCGTGCAGCCAATGGTGGAATTGTGAAGGCACAGAAAATGCTCTCTGATTATTACAAAGAAGGTAAGTATGTTCCTGTAAACTTGCTCAAATCCAAAGAATGGTATGCAAAGGCGGTAGCTAATGGTTATGATCAAAGGGTTGAAAATGACACTGCCTATAGGCATTCTTTAGGTTATTATGATAAATATGAACTTTATCATTATGAAGATATGGATTGTATTGTCCTTCGTAACTATATTGATGAAAAAACAGGTTTTGTCACTAAGCCTTCGCACATTATGGATTTGAAGGGATATTATTTCGGTTTTAAGTCAACTATGGCCGAGATGATGGATTTCATCAAAGGAAAAGAACAGGAAGGATGGGAACTGCCAAACTATGCTGATCTTGAAGATATATTGGTTAATTTGGATTCTATCAACAAAGTAAATGCAAAGATTGGCAAGCCACTGATTACTGAATCTGATAGGTTCTTTTATTCATTTGGTCGTATTGACAACAAAACATTAGATATGACATATGAACATTATATTATGAAATTGAGTGATATTAAGCATGGATGGGTTGGTGAGAAGTATTCCGGCCAAAGTGTGAAAATCTATTTTGTCCGTAATTTATGATGGAGTCTTAATTTCTACTTGCAGCATTAGTGAAAATGAGTACATATCCAGATATTTTTGTATTATTTGGTTAGACATATTGTGGTTGACAAATAAAAACGGTTCGAAATTTATGAGAAGAAAATCTATTCATCCATTGATGGTTCTGGTGGCGGTCGCTTTAATTGCTGCCGCTTGCGGTGACGGAAAACCGGTAGGCAAGGAGCAGAGGTTGCCTTCTGTTGGACGTGGACTCGGAACTGGTGATCTGGAGATTATTCCGGTGTTTGACAAAGACGATAGTGTGTTGTTTGTGAGCACTGTGGATGGTAAAACGTTGCCTGAATTGGGGAAGTGGGATTATGCGTCTCTTTTCTATGATGGTTATTCTGTTGTTGAGGATGATTCGAGAATCTTTTTTATGAACAAAAAGGGAGAATTACTGAACAAGAATACTCCATACTGCGACGTTACTCCATTCTCGGACGGCATCGCTTGGGTTGTTGAGGATGGAGGATGGCCAAAGGCGATAGACAAAAAAGGCAATGTGCTGTTTGAGATGAAGGACGCACATACTGTCTATCCGTTCTATGGTGGCTACGCTTTATTCATTCAGGACCTCCCGGTTTATTGTGAAGAAACTGTATATGGTGTGGTTGATAAGAAGGGAAATCAAAAGTTTATAGATGAGAGCATAACGGATGGGCTGTTTCCAGTTATCGTAGATAATCGGGCATTGCTGGCAACGTTTGATACTTTTGGCTGGGAATTGTTTGAATGCCAAAAAGATACTATCCGCAGTACAATGAGGTGGGGATATGACTATGATTCTGGTGATGATATCCCCGTATGTTTTGACCAATATGTCGATGAAAAGTATCAGATACTCAATAACTATATTCAAGTACTTAAGGATCGCCGGATGCCGATACGCAACAAAGGCAAGTGGGGGGTCACATATTTGTCGGGAAACTCTGATGATAAGGATAAGACATTGATAGATTGCGAATATAATCGGATAATATTGGATGGAAAGAATTATCTTGTAAAGTATGGACGTAAATTTGGGTGGCTGGATGAGAAAGGTGATTATCTGATCAACCCACGATTTTTGGATGCAATGCCGTTTGGCGAGAGCCGTTTGGCGGCCGTTAAGGATGATGTTTCTGAGAAGTGGGGCTTTGTTGACAAGGATGGGAATTGGATTATAACTCCAAAATTCAGAGCTGTTCTCCCTTTTGAGATGCGAAATGTCGCTCCGGCGTGTGATTATGAAAGGAGATTGTGGGGATTGATAGACAATTCGGGAGAATGGATTGTTCCACCACAGTTTGAGAAAATCTATGAGATGGGTATTCCGGATAGGTTTATGGTAGAGGATGCTGCGGAAATGGTTGGTGTTATTGACTTGGAGGGAAAATATATCGTGCAGCCGAGATATGATGATTTTGAGACCCCGTCAATATTGGAGAATAATTATTATGGTTATATAGATGAGGATTTCTCTTATGTGAGGAGCCGGTATGTTGATGTGGATGAAATAGCCTCTGGTTTGAGGACTTTTCTTGACACATTGAAGAGTTCGGGTATTTCGGACTTGATAGATAATTATTATGGCGGGAATCTTAGGGCAAATACTTCGGGATCTGTGGAACTTGATGAACTAAGGTTGACAAAAGAAGCGTCGGTTGCCTTGTCTATTGAAATTGATGAGGACTTTTGGCTAAAGGAGTCGGATGGATGGTTTGGCTATAATTATGTTTTGGACAAAAATATAATTATAAATGAATATTCACTCACTGTCACCCTGTCAGACATCGCCAAGAGTCGAGCTTTCGATGTAATGAAAAAACTTCGTTCTTTGGCGACCTCATCAAGTGATGATGTCCTGACACTGGATGGACGAAAAATATCTGTGGCGAAAATATCTCCGGAAGAGATTATCTTGTCCATTACTTGTAATCTTTAAGAAAATGATTGAAATGAAGACTGTTAGATCGATTATTGCCAGAGTCTTGCTTCCTGTAAGTGTGTTTTTGCTGACTGTTTCGTCGTGTGACATAAGAAATTCGGCTAAATCATCCTATGATAAAGGCTATTATACTGACGATTTGAAGATAATACCGCTATATAATGGCAAAGGTTTTGTTTTTGTCAATATTGAGACAGGCGAGGAACTCTCCAATCTAGGCATTTGGGAGAAAGCCACATTATTCTATGGAGGATATTCGGTTGTTTCCGATAGCCTGGATAATAGGTTCTTTATTGATAAGAAAGGCCATATCTTAAACCGTGAGACACCTTATATCGGGGCTACTCCATTTTTCGATGGATTAGCTTGGGTTATGGGTAAGGACAGTTGCGCTAAAACCATTGACTCAAAAGGGAAGACTGTTTTTGAGATGAAAGATGTATATAGAGTGCCCGCATTCCATAATGGCTTTTCAGTCGTTATTAATGACATAAAAGGATCGATAAGGATTGTTGATAAAAAAGGGAACATTCTGGAACTGGAACCAGAATGTAAAGCCGTCACACCTCTTGTCATCAACAATACAATCATCGTTTCGACAGCCGAGCACAATTATGTTGTTTTTGAATATTCAAAAGGGAAATTTTCAAGGCGAACCTTTTTGGATGATAAGCTTTCCTCTTTTAGCCTTAAGGATAATATCGGTGAATATGCCTATATGTCACAGAATCTTTTCCAAGCGATATGTGAGGATAAAATTCCTTTGTCGAATATTGACGATGAGTGGGGAATATTCAGCTTGAAGGATGGAAAGCCATTGATTGATTACGAATATGATGGGATTGTTCTGGATGGAGATAACTATCTGGTGAAGAAAGGCAATAAATATGGATGGATAGATGCCAAGGGAAATTATTTGATTAATCCACGTTTTGGCAACGCTAATATCTTCGGAGAGGATCTTTGGGCCGCTGCTCAGGATGACTATACTGAAAAGTGGGGATTCATTGACAAGGAAGGCAATTGGGCTGTTAAGCCTGAATTTGAAGAGGTTCTTCCTTTCAGACGGCGCGAGGTCGCGCCGGCGCGTGATATGGAAAGGAGGCAATGGGGACTTATTGACAAGTCTGGCGATTGGATCGCCTTCCCTCAGTTCTTGATGATACTTGATTTCGGTTATCCAGACAGGTTTGTTGTCCTTGATGAATCACGTGCTTGGGGTGTCATAAATACAGAGGGAAAATACGTGGTCCGTCCAAGATATCCGGTTATGTTGAAGTATCTATTTGAGAATCTCAGCGGCACCTTGAGCGGGGATATTTTCACATTTTGGGCTAAAGACTGAGTTTGTCGCTTTCGGATTCTCCCTGTTGTATAAGTACAATGGAGAGAATCCGTGTTACCTGACGGGTTCACTTTGAGGTGATATTGCGGCCGTCGAGGTGAAAATGTGCTATGACGGAAGCGATTCGTGGCATTATTGTGCTTGTCGGGTCTGGATTGCGTATCACATTGTATGAAGAAAGTAGGGAGGAACGTGACATATTCAAAGCGGCTATGTGGTACAGAGCGGCAATAACGGGAGGAGGCAGCACGTCCTGAGGCCTACGCCATAATATTCTCAATTGGCGGGCTGGGGTGTACTTGCCGATAAATGGGGCGCATTAAAGCCGCCTGACCTCTTTCATTACCTTTGGGGCGAGGGCAAGGACGGCGATCATATTCGGAAATGCCATAAGGGCGAAGGCAAGGTCCATTAAGCTGACGGCGACATCCAGAGTGATGACACTTGCGAGGACGATTGTCGCGACATAGAAGTAGCGGTACTTTGAGCGTGCCTTGTGCCCCAGAGGTATGATGTGCACATCGTTCCGTAGTAGGAATATGAGAACATTGTCGAGAATGCGAAGATGATCACTACGAATTCGAGAAGATAGCGTCCGGCGAAAGGAATCAGGGTATCGTACGTGTTCAGTGCGATGGAAAGCCCCTTTATGCTGTCCGTGCTGCTACGAAAGGCAGTTCGTCACAAGGCAGGACCTGAACCTCGGCGCGATCGCCAAATTCGAGAAACTAGTTGATGAATATATCGCCTCGGGCAAGACCGGGACCGAAGGCCTTCCTACCGTCAAGTATTTCGCCGACAAGGTTTTCCTCTCTCCGAACTACTTCGGGGACATGGTAAAGGCCGAGACCGGAAAGACAGCTCAGGAATATATCGCCGTGCGCCTGTTCAGAGCCAGCCAGAAGACCGTTGACGAGTGGGTCAAGAGCTTGTAGATGAACGGATTCGTTAGACCAGTGCGATTGGACGATGCCGAGCGCATCGCATCCATTTACAACAAATACGTTTCAGCGACCACCATCACCTTCGAGACAGAACCGGTTTCCGTCGAGGTGATGCGTGGCCGCATCAATGCTATAGCCTCCGCCTTCCCTTACTTTGTCAATGAATATGACGGCGTGGTTCTTGGTTATTGCTACGCCCACCCCTGGAAAGAGCGTGAAGCATATTCCAAAACCTTAGAGGCTACTGTTTATCTCGCTCCCGAAGCCTGTCATCAAGGAATCGGCTCGCAGTTGATGCGTCACTTGATTGAGGATTGCCGCCATCGAGACTGCCACGCCCTTATCGCCTGTGAAGAACTGCATCGTGCTGCTGGACGAGATCGGAGACCAGATAAAGTCCGGGAAGGATCCGGCCGAGGCCGCCGGAATGAGCGACAGGAATGACGTTCTGAAGGTTGAGGTTAAGGTCAATGAAGGGGCGTTGAATCTCAAACGTACCGAGAATGCTGTCAGGCTTGCGAAGATGAACCTCTGCCACTATATCGGTTATCCTCTTGACAGTGAGGTGGATGTAGTGGAATCCTCGTTGCCTGAGTCTGGCTCAGTGTCAGGCTCTACCGACATCTCCGGCCGCCCTGAGTACCAGATGCTTGACAAGAAGGTCCAGGCAGCCGCCCAGCAGGTGCGTATGACAAGGGCCGATGCTCTCCCTCAGGCCGGGATATTCGCTGGCTATGGCTACACCCACGGCCTGACCGTCAACGATGAGACATTCATCGACAAGGCCGGTTTCAGTGTCGGTGCCAAGGTCGGCATCCCGATCTTCCACTTCGGCGAGCATTTCTACAAGGTCAAGTCCGACAAGTCCAAGTACGAGCAGGCCGTCTCCGAGCGCGACAGCAGCTACGAGCTGATGACCCTTGAGATGTCCAAGGCCGCCAACGAGTTGGATGAGTCTGAATATGAACGTGCTCTGGCCGCAAGCAACACCGCTTCCGCAGAGGAGAACGTCCGTGTCAGCCGCCTCCATTACGATGCCGGCACCGAGACCCTCTCCGATCTCCTTGAGGCCCAGACCCTCTGGCAGGTGGCCAACCGTGACAGCGTCGAGGCCGACATCAACCACTTCCTCGCCTGGCTCTCATACCTCAAAACCACGGGCCAAATCTGTAATGAGTTTGTTAAGTGATTGTGAATGAATGTATTCCGTGATTCTGCCAGGCATCGTGGAAGGGCAGGAATTTAGAATATGCTCATTTATAGATATATACGTTTTCATACAAAGTTTGCTCCTCCCATGGTGAATGATCACTATGAGAGGAGCATTTTGTGGCTTTTATGCTTCAGACAGAGTGAAAAAGTGACGTGACAGGCGCAAAAAATGGCATTATCGCACCAGAGCGTTGTGCGGAATTCAGGGTCCGATCCGCTAAAACCCGATCTTCCCTTTCTTGGAATCCCACTTGAATGTCTCGATGTCGGCGAGCTGGACCTGATGGGACTTTGGTGGGCGGGCCAGACCGGATTCTCTGAGGATAACTTGCTGGTAAATGGTTCTGGACATGAGTTTCATTGTTCTGGCCGATGCTCCGATCGAGGAACTGAGCGAATATAGGAATTCTTTTATGTGTCTTTCGGCGGCTGGACTGAAACTTACCGAGTACTTTTCCAGACATCCGCAAAGGATCTGGAAGAGTTCTTCAGGAGTGAAATCCTTGAACACCAAAGTGTGGTCGAACTCATAGACTCCGCCGTCAGACAGTTGCTCGGCCACGTTCTTGTTCGGAGCGTCCAGCTCAGCGAGAATCAGAGCGCACTCACCACCGCTCTCGACAGTCAATTCCTTGACTTTTAGTCGTATCTGTTCCACGCCGCGGCCGTAACCAAGCCTCGCCTCGTTGAATTTTGAATCATCGACATCTATGAATATCAATCCGTTACATGATTTCTTTACGGCTTCCTGAAGCACGGTGTCACAGTCGGCCTCTGAAACATTGAATATTCGTTCGCCTTTTATCTCTGTTATGTGGCTGTTGGCGATGAGGCGCATACCCTTGAGAATTGTGGCCATTATTTCGGCTACCGTGCTCTTGCCCGTGCCGCTCTTGCCGATGAACCTCCAGGACAGAAGTCCTTTGCCGACGTAAGGTTCTCCGATTGAATGGAGGTAGCGAGCCGAGCGGACGAAGTTGTGGATCGCTTGCTTGACATTGCTTAGGCCGGCAAGGTTGTCAAGCCGTCTCAGAGCCGAGTCAATGGCGGCATCGTCAAAGACCACATCTTTCTGTTCCTTGCCGATCACGACATCCTCGGGGAGAATCGTGCTGAGATCTTCGGCTGTCGGGTTCTCCATTTTTGAGGTTCTTGCCCCAAGTGTCGCAAGTATCTCGTTCTGAAGTAAGTTCGACACGAATCGTCCATTGCCGAAACGTGGGGAAGGCTTCTCGGACTCAGTTTGAATGATGGTCATCAAGTTCTGTTCAGCTCCCTTGGTAAGATTGAATCCCTGCTTGCGGATCATTAGTTTTCCGATTTCCAAAAGTTCTTCGGTCGTGTAGTCCTCGAAATTGAAAACGTTCGGAAAACGACTCTCTATTCCTTCATTGCTTTCCAGAAGTTTCTTCATCGGAGCCGTGTATCCGGCGAGAATCACTACCATGTCCAGATTGTCCCTGCCAAGTTCCGTAAGAAGAGAGTTCATCACTATGCGCCCGAAATCCTTCTCGCCTCCCTCTACCAGTTGGTAGGCCTCGTCGATGAACAGGATGTTGCCCCGGGCCCTGGACAGCAAGTTGTTCATCTTGAATTCCGTCTCACCGATGTACTGACCGACCATCTGGCTTTTCTCCGTGCGTATCACCCTTCCACCGGACAGGATTCCCAATTCGGCGAACACCTTGCCGATTATCTCGGCCACGGTTGTCTTCCCGGTTCCCGGATTTCCGAGAAATGCCATGTGAAGGCGGGGCATGCTTGTCGGCAGTCCGAACTCCATCCGCTTGGATGCGAGTCTCACTGCGTTGAGGTAGTCCTTGACTTTTGTCTTGATCTTCGCCAGACCGATGAGTTCGTCAAGCTCGTTCATGGCGTCACCGGCGCGACCTCTGATCGAAGGAATGTCCTCTGGCAAGACCAAGCTCAGATCGTAGGCGTTGTCATTGCCGGATTCCCTTGAGAGACGACGGTACATCGCCGGAATGACGCGCTCATCGAAAAGCCGTTGGACAAACCTTGCGTTCTCGAAGTCCGGGCCGCGGAGATTGTACTTGTGCAGGATGAACATCTCCAGTTTTTTCCTTGCCTCGGAGGATAGGATTATGTCCCTGTCTCCACAACAATTGTCAGCGATACCGTACAGTTCCTCCGGTGTGAAATCCCCCATATAGATTGGCTCTTGGAAATGCTTTTTCAGTTCCGGGTAAGTGGCCAGAAGACTCTCCATACCTTTGGGCTCTCCGCTCAGCACAAGCATCCAGGAGGATTGTTTCATAGGGTCTTCAAGTTCATCGATGAGGCTTCGTACAATCTGCTGCTCTGTGTCGATGGCTTTGTTCTCGCTATGATAGAGTTCATGGGCGTTCTCAAAGACAAGAATTCCCCCGACCGCGCAATTCACCTCGCTGGAAACGGTGTTGTTGGATATTTTAGTGAGGGTTGTATACCTGATGATGTCACTGTCCAGCATACCGAGGCTTTTATATAGGTGCAACAGGTAGTGTACACAGTAACTTTTCCCGGTACCTGGATTTCCGATGAGAATGGTGTGCATCACCGGAAGGTTCTTCTTAAGATCCATGATGCCGCGGCGTTCACCGGTGGCGTGGCAGGTTATCACTTCCTCCATCCTCTTCTTTAGGTTGCCCCAGCCTGGCAGTCCGTTCACAATCTCCATGATCTCTTGTGGCGAGAGGGGGGCCGGATCTTCAGGCGCGGTCCCGGAGTCGGAATCATTGCCGGAACTCATCTCGGCTACCTTTTGTTCGAGAAGGGTGTCGAATTCCTTTTCACGATCTGATTCAAGTTTCCAAAGAGCATAGGACATGCAGAAGTGGAAAGGAGTTTCATCCATCATGTCTCCGATCAACGACTCCTCAATGTCGGACCGATCCATGCCGTCTTCTATCCTGCTGTCAATCAGATCCATCAACTCTTGTTGCGCTGGATTGGGGTTCTTGAATATTTCAGAAAAATCATTTGCCGGAGGTGTCATAATCAATGTGGCTTTTTGCAATCAGCCACAAAAATAGTAAATATTCACCGTGATTAGCAACATTCAATCAATGAATATATTCATGATTCCTGCCGGTCATTTTGGAAGGGCAGGAATCGGTAAGTGATTGAGGAACAAAGAGTGAGTTCCCATCAATTGAGCATCAGACCGTTAATGATTTCAGCTGGATTCTGCGGAATGTGATAAGGTAGGCGGTCATGACCATTATGCCGGTGATGATCCAAGAGACAGGATAGACGAACATCAACGCATGGAAACCTTCCCAGACCGGACAGACGGTGTAAACCCAGGCGATGCGCAGGACACATGTTCCGAAGACCGTCAGCAGGGTCGGGAGCATCGACCGGCCCATGCCGCGCAGTGCTGACCCCGGGATCTCGTAGAGACATGCCAGTCCTTGGAACATCAGCACGGTCCGCATCCTGATCGTGCCGAAATCCTTCACCGTCTGGGAATCCGTGAACAGTCCGAGGAAAAAGTCGGACCATCCGGCGAACACCCAGTTGAGCAAGGCACAGGAAAGAGTGCCTAACCCCATGCAGATCAGGAATATTCTTTTGACTCTGTCCATATTCCCGGCTCCGTAGTTCTGCCCCACGAAGCTGATCGCCGCCCCGTTGAACGCCGCGATGACATAGTAGCAGTACTGCTCGAAGTTCAAAGCCGCCGCCGAGCCGGCGACCGCATTGAAACCATAGCTGTTGATGCTGGCCTGGATGATCACGTTGGAGATGGAGAACACCACTCCTTGCAGTCCCGCCGGCACACCGATCTCCAGCATGTGCGAAAGTTCGTCCTTCTGGATGTGCATGTCGTCAAGGTGCAGCTTGTAAGGGTCTTGCTCCCGTAGCAGAATTTGGACCACCATCACCGCACTGAACAGGTTGGAGATGCCTGTAGCGATCGCCACACCTTCCACTCCCATGTGGAAGACGATGACAAACAACAGGTTGAGCACTGTGTTTATGATCCCGGCCCATATCAGGATGTAAAGAGGCCGCCGGGTGTCGCCGAGACTTCGCAGGATCGCAGACCCGAAATTGAAGATCATGATGAACGGCATGCCCAGAAAGTAGATCCGGAGGTATGACACCGCCATCCTCGTGACCTCGACCGGTGTCCCCATCATCCTGTGCACCGGCCCCGCTACCGCCGTTCCCAACACCATCAGGAAAACGCCGCTGAGCAGCGCCACGACCGCTGAGGTGCTCACCGCACTGCGTATCTTTTCCCTGTCATTCTGCCCGATATGGTTGGAGATGACTGCGTTGGCACCCATCGATATGCCCACAAACAGATTGATCAGCAGATTGATAACCGGAGCGTTGCTCCCCACCGCCGCCAGCGCTTCGCTGCTTGCGAACCGTCCCACCACCGCCACATCCACCGAGTTGAACAGCTGCTGCAGCACACTGCTCGCAGCCAACGGCAGCGCGAACAAAAGAATCTTCATGAACAACGGTCCATGAAGCATGTCGATCTCATTATGCCCAATTTGTTTGGATGCCATTATTTTTTCATTTAATATTTAAGCCTATGCTTACACTATGATTTGCCGAACCTCTTGAGGTCACTGCGGTAGCGGGCGTAGAAGAATATGCCGGCGAGGGTGAGGCCGATGGGGAAGCCCAGCCATATTCCGTGGATGCCGAGACTGGTCTTGAAGCCGAGAAGGTAGGCGGAAGGGATGGCGATGAGATAGTAGCTGACAAAAGCCGCGTACATAATCGGCCTGACATCCTGGATGCCACGCAGGACGTTGGCGAAGCAGAGCTGGAGACCGTCGCCGAACTGGTAGGCGAAGAGCAGGAAGAAAAGCGACACAGCCATCGCCGAGACCTCAGGGGAGTCTGTGAATATTCCGGCGGCCTGGTAGCGGAAGCAGTACAGCAGTGCTGAAAGCGTGGCGGAGATGCCGAGTGTCATGAAGTAACCTTTGCGGGCATATTCACGGACAGACCCTAAGTCCTTTCTGCCGAAGGCGTTGCTGACGAGGATCGAGACTGCGAACGAGAGCCCCTGCATCATCAGGAAGAAGAGCTGCGAGATGGTGATGACCACTTGGTGAGCCGCCAGTTGGATGACTCCCAGCCAGCCTGCCATCACCGCGGCGAATGTGAATGTGGAGGATTCCAAGGCCATCTGGATGCCGACCGGGTAGCCCATCTTGAATACGGTTTTCATCTCGCCGCGGGAAAGGAGCGCCTCTTTGAACGCGCGGGCATATTCATTCATTTTCTTTGACTTGAATATGAATACGACGAACACGAGAAGAATCAGCGCTCTGGAGACGAGCGTGCTGATGCCGGCTCCGGTGAGCCCCATTTCCGGGAATCCGAGCTTGCCGTAGATCAGCACCCAGTTTCCGAATATATTCAGCAGGTTCCCGATCATCAGCAGGGTCATCGAGATCATCGGGCGGCATATTCCGTCCGTGAATTGCTTGAGGACATTGAATCCGAGGGCGAACAGGGTAGAGGTTCCGATGATGGCGAAATAAGGCTTGATGTAAGGCATCAATTCAGGTGCCTGGCCGAAGTAATCAAGACAGAAGTAGATGATTGTGAGGAGAATGATGCTGATCCCGCCGATGATTCCGTTTGTCATGAGACCGTTTTTCACCGTGATCCCGATTCCTTTGATGTTGCCGGTCCCGTTGTCCGCACCTATCATCGGAGTCATCCCGGTCGCGAAACCCAATTCGGTGAGGATGAACAGGTTCATGACATTGTTCACGAACGATGACGCGGCGAGCTCGTCCACGCTGTGCCACCCGATCATGATGTTGTCGGCGAACGCCAGAATGATCACGCAAGCCTGTCCGAGCATGATCGGCAGACCTATCTTGAGTATTTCCCTGATCTTCTTCATGCGGAGGCTTTCCCCTTGCTGAGGATGATTGTGATCACCGCCGTGAGGATCAGCAGGATGCCGACTACCAGGTTGACGGTCAGGGCCTCATGGAAGACAGTGAGTCCGATCACGACCGCGGTGAGTGGCTCAAGGGCACCCATGATGGCTGTCGGTGTGGAACCGATGATGCGCACGGCGATTCCCATCGAGACGAGCGAGAAGACGGTCGGGACGATGGCGAGCATCAATGAATATCCCCATTCGCGGCCGGTGACAAGCGGCATGAGATGCCTTTCCGCAGATGTGAACGAGAACAGGACCATCGACACGGCGCAGACGATAAGCACGTAGAAACTAAGCTTCATCGCCGACATGTCAAGCCTGTGGATTGTCACCCTGTGTGGCAAAGGAATATATTTGGATAACTTGCTGTGGCCGGTCCCCAGCTCGGATTCCGGTGCGGAGGCTCGGTTGGCCACGATGATGTAGAGTGCGTAGCTCAGGGCGGAGACCATGACCAGAAGCACTCCGACGGTACTGAGGACGGTTTCGCCGTCACCTTTGTAGAGAAGAAGGACTCCTGCCAGCGAGAGCGCAATGGCTGCCGCTGTGGCCTTCGTGATCTTCTCTCCATAGAGCATGGCCATCAGGACGGCTGTCATCACCGGGTAAACGAAGAGCAGGGAGCAGGCGACTCCGCTGTCCATGTACAGGAAGCTGCAGTACAGTGTCAGCGAGGAGATCACGAACATCAGTCCGAGGGCGGTCAGCGTCGAGAGTTCACCACGGCTGACCTTGAATGACTCGTATCCTGTCACTTCGACAGGCTCAGTGACCGAAGAATGTGGCTCGGTGGCGGAATCTTTTCCAGTCGCTGAGCTTGTCGAAGCGACCTTCCTCCCGGCGATCATCTTTCCTGCCATGATCATTCCGATGATCAGCGCCGCAAGTCCGTACCTGTAAAACAGTACCGACTCCACATTCAACCCCTCCTCGTAAAGGTACTTCGCACCCAGAGGGTTCACACCATAACTGACAGCGGCCAATATCCCGAAAAAGAACCCTTTGGCCTTGCTTTCCTTTGTCCTAACCATATTCCTTTTTCAAAATAAGGCTGCAAAGATAGCATTTTTCTTTTTTGTATATGTTCCTAACCGTCACTCCGCTTCCTGGAATATTCATAGATGGTTTTCTTTTGCTATTTTTGCAGGGAAAATGAGACAATTCGTGATCAGGCCGCTGAACGCTGCGGGACATATTACGGCTCAGCCGATGCATAGGATGGTCAGGGAAGACTGGTCGTTTATCTATCTTATTTCCGGAGAGGTGCTTGCGGATGTCGATGGCCATCCCTATCTGTTGCGGGGGCAGGATTGCGCCTTGATCCCGCCGCAGTCGGCATATTCCGTGAAATATTTCAAGGATTCCATCGGGTATATGGGAGCGTTCTCTTCCGGGCTGCTGCGTAATTCCGGACATAGGGTGCTGAGACTCAGGGCGCCGAGTGTGATGACTGTTCCGATGGAGGACAAGGTTTTCTTCGATGAGCTTCTGATCAGAATGACCCGGTTCTCGGAAGATTTTCCTACGATTCAAGGATTGCTGGAAGTCCTGCTTGGAGAGTTTGACAACGTCATTCCTCAGAACAACGGAACCGCGTCAGCCAGACTTTGCTCCGCATATCTTGGCCGGGTCTTTGACACTTCACGTCCGTTCGGCGGAGTGTCCGGCTATGCGGAGGAACTGGGCGTGACTCCTAACCATCTGAACCGTGTAGTCAAGTCCGAGACAGGGCGCAGTGCGGGAGAGTGGATAGAGAACGCGCGTCTTGCTTTGGCCAGAACCCTTCTCCATGATCATGGCATCCCGATCTCAGAAGTATCCTACAGGCTTGGCTTCGAGGATCCAGCCTACTTTTCGCGCTTCTTCAGAAAACTGGTCGGAATGTCACCGACTGATTTCAGAGGCGTGTAATCAATCCTTTAAAACAGTGGGCGTCCGGTACCTGCAGGCCATGGCGGCCTACGCGCTTCGCGCGCCCTATCCGGGTGAATGGCCGCCATGACCTGCCGGCACCGGAACGCAGAGGCTGTGCTATGCATAAAAAATCCAAGCCGAAATCTGATTATCATAAGTTTGCAAACTGCGTTGGGACTATCTTTGCGCCCGAATTTGTCCGATATGCTTGCATCCTTATTGACATCCTTACTGATAGCGTCCACTCCGGTGACAGAGGTCAAAGATACGATCACCGGTTCGGTCGTGACCTCTTCCGTGAAACGGTCGGCCTCAATCATAGGGGTGACCTCCATCACTTCGTTGACTATGAGGAATATGGAAGAAAGAGGAATCTCGTCTCCCAAGGATCTTTCATCCGTGATTCCGGGGTTGAATATGCCGGACTATGGCACTTCGATGACCTCGACGATCTATGTCCGTGGCCTTGGTTCCAGGATGGACAATCCGGTCATCGGACTCTATGTGGATGACGTGCCGATTCTGGACAAGAACTGCTACGATTTCGCTTTCTCCGACATCCGCAGGATTGATTTTCTGCACGGACCTCAAGGAACCCTCTACGGACGCAACTCGATGCTCGGAGTCCTTTCCATCGAGACACTTTCTCCAACCGCATACCAAGGCACGAGAGGCACCATTGAATATGGCAGCGCATCCTCTTTGTCCGCGAAACTCTCGACCTACAAGGGCCGGTTCGGGTTCGCCGCCGCCTACGGACATACCGACGGATTCTTCATCAATGAATATGACGGATCCAACTGTGGCCTTTCGGACTCATTCTCAGCCCGTGCGAGATTCGTCGGCGGAATCGGTAAGGTCTCCTTGGATAACATCTTGACAGTCTCGTACATAGATCAGTCAGGTTACCCTTATCGAAAATGGATGCCTGACACAGGAAAACTTCTCCCTGTGGATTACAACGACAAAAGCGGCTACCGTCGCTTCTTTCTTATGGACGGATTCCGTCTCAAGACCGAATGGCGGAACTGGAAAATCAGTTCCGTCACAAGCCTCCAGGCTCTTTTCGATTCTATGGATATGGATCAGGATTTTACACCGATGTCAATGTTCACCTTGAATCAGGATCAGAAACAAAGTGCTTTGACTCAGGAGTTTATATTCATACCAAAGGCGCATCCTGTTTGGTGGGACAGCCAGACCGGACTGTTCGCGATGGTGAAGCTGAACCGGATGTCCGCTCCTGTGCGTTTTCTGGAAGACGGCATAAAGTCGTTGATTCTGGACAACGCCAATTCCGGAATCCCGCAGGAATTGGGAAAATTGAATATTCAAGAAGAGAATTTCTTGATTTACAGTGATTTCAATATCGCTCTTGGCAATGTGGCTGCCTACCACGAGTCGTATTTCAAGACTGGCCGTTGGACATTCACTGCCGGATTGAGACTTGACTTTGAGGCCGGCCGGATGCGTTATGATTCCGGCTCGGACATCCATTTCATCGTCTCGCCTGCAATGTCTGAATATATCCCTTTCAGCACAAGGAGCAACGGAACGGAAACGGTGCGTTATGCCCAATTGCAGCCGAAGTTGTCGGTTTCGTATGACGCCACGTCCGAGCGTATGCGGTCCAAAGGTTTGAATATGTCTTTACTTGCATCCGTCTCGGAAGGTTACAGGTCTGGAGGCTTCAACACGCAGATCTTCTCGGACATCCTGCAGAACAAGATGATGTCAGGGATGATGGAAAAGTTGGGAATACATCTGGACGGGCAGAAAGACCTTTCCGGTGCGATGATGACATACAAGCCTGAGCGATGTCTTGACTATGAGATAGGAGGCCGGATCGGTCTTGATGCCCGTGGACACCGCCTGGAGGCTTCCTTGACAGCTTATCGTGTGGATTGCCGGAACCAGCAGATGACCGTATTCCCTTACGGAAAAGGAACCGGGCGTATGATGGCTAACGCCGGCAGATCCCGAAGCCTTGGGGTTGAGGCGGAAGCTTCCTGGAGGTGGGAAGGCCTCTCCGTATCGTTCGCCGGAAGTCTGATGGACGCACGTTTTGTTGACTATAATGACGGCCGTGAAGACTGGTCCGGTAACCGGATACCATACTCTCCGGAGTCCACACTGTACTTTAGATGCGGCTATAAGTTCCTGACTGGTGGACGTTTCCTGCGTTCGGTCTCCTTGAACGCCGACATCAATCGCAGCGGAAGAATCTACTGGAACGAAGCCGGAGACATAAGCCAGCCGCCATATTCTTTGATAGGCGCGGATGTCCGTCTGGCCACATCAAAGGCGGAACTTTGGCTCAGAGGGCAGAACCTTGCTGACACTGAATATTCCGTTTTCTATTTCAAGTCTGTCGGCAATTCTTTCTTCCAGACCGGGAAACCTCGTCGGTTCACAATAGGACTATCAATCAATCTGTAATGAATATGAAGAAAATCTTTATGCTTTTGCTGGCGGTCATGCCACTGCTGACAATGTCCTGCTCCAAAGAGGATGGTGATGTGGAAAATCCTTTGCTTTCAGGGAATTATGAATATTCAGGAACAATGACCGTGACAGCGGACGGCATCGATAATGTCTCAGAGGAAGTCAAGGTGGAGGTTCGGATAGATGAGACTGCCAAGACCCTTGACATTATGTTCTACAAGGTGAAGTTCGTCCCTCAGATGCCGGTTTCACTGGACGTGTCTGTCCCAGGAGTCGGATTCGAGGTCAAGAACGGAACCATTGAACTTTCGGCCGATGGGATAGTCCCTCTCTCAGGCGGAACCTTGCCGTTCCTTAAGTACACAGTCACAGGCCTTTCCGGCACATTGACCGATTCCGGAATCTTGATGAAACTGAATTTCGGGGAATATCCGGTCGCCTACGAGGGGCAGAAACTTGCCGACTGATATTCTTTGGAAATTATATAGGAGTTGGCTAACATTTTCCTTATAATGCTGATATTTAAGTAATTGTGATTCGTTGGTATTCCTGCATAAGAATCTGTATGTAAAGGACCCAATCTCCATCGTAGTCATATAAGACAAGGTGTGGCGGAAGATCCCGGGCTTATGCATCGGGTGAAAAAAGAGGCTATCCTCACCCGACTCCAATCAGGGATATCTTTCCGGGTGTCTAACCACTCCTTTTTCACCCGGAATAATAGTTGGGGAATATATACAAGTTGACTACCTTCCTTCGCATCGTGCCGCCATATTCACAAAATGCGGGTGACGCCAGCGCGTATGTAACCGCTTGGCGACCGCTTGCATACCACGTTAGTCAACTGCTATATAGTTACCTTAGCTTTTGTAAAAGCTAATTTAATGGTGTTTTTCGCTTTTCTACAAGTTGAAAATGCTGCAAAATTTGCTTTTGCAAAAGCGAATACTTGTCACGTGAAGTCTTATAACACGCCAAAACTGATGATTTTCGTTAGTTTTGGCGCATTATAGCTTGCCTTTTTGGATTCTTTGTAGATTCATTCTGTGAAACTGCCTTGTTGTCTACTAATGTTGGTTGCTCAACACTTTATGGTACGACGACTGGATTGAAAACGAGTGCTATTGCTCTTGTCGAAGGCAAAAATGCAGACGAGGGGAGCATTATGTGGAGAAAGTGCTGCCGTCGTGATCGGAGAGGCGCCTCTCCAGGCGACGTTTTTGGGCGATTTCGTTGACCTCCCAATGCCCACCTTTGTCTGGACCGATGCGGCGGAGGAGGCCGGAGGCTTTCAGGTTTGCGAGATGCTTTTCAACGGCTTTAGGGGATATTCCTAACCTCTTGGCCAGAGATGCTGAGGTGAGGGAGCCGTCCTTCGACAGCATATTCAGAATCATCTCCCTGCTTTTCGGCTTTTTCCCAGCGCGGACAGAATAGGACGGGCTTTCCTCTTCGAGCAGGCCGGTGGATTGCAGGTAGTTGTCGATGTCGCGGCGGAGGACCTTTGCCGTGGTGCTGAACATAAAATCTCTGAATATGTTCAAGTCATCGCTTTCCCGGGCCGCGATGAGCGATTTGATGTAATCCTCCTTGTCTTCCTTTAATATGATCGAAGGGATAAGGCCGAACTCGAATTGGAGTTGGTTCATCAGCAGACGGGCCATCCTGCCGTTGCCGTCGGCCCAAGGATGTATGGTGGCCAAGTTGAAATGGGCGTCGAAACTTATTGAATATAACTGGTTGATATCTTTGCTTTTGACACCTCGTCTCGCTTCGTTGGTCCGCTCGCAAAACTCGGCCAGTCTTGCGGGAACCTTACTGTAATTCATATAGGATTTGCCTCCGAATCCCGCGGTGACATTCAGCAGCCGCAACTGGCCTTTCGCCGAGGAAAACTCTCCTAACGCGGTTTTGTAATCTTTCCCGGTGTTCTTCATTACCAAGGAGGAGAGTTCCATAAGCATGTCCGTCGTTATCGGTGTATGAGCCCTTGCATATTCAATAGACCTCTCATAGGCAGCCTTGAGGTCAAGGTTCATATTCTGTTCTTCAATACTTTTCCCTTTGATGCTGACCCCTTGGTCGAACATGATCTGGTTCTCGACCTCCGTGATTTTCGAACCCTCCATCGCCGTGGAATGCGTGATGAGGGAGTACAGATAGAACTTGTCGTAATCTATCTGTTGGTCGATGCCCAGTCGCCGATATTCATAGATGATGTTTTCAAGATCAGCCGCCATTTTCTCCCTACTTTTCTGCAAATATAGAAATTTTCTCCCTATTATCATGTTTTTCTCCCCACCTTTTGGATAGAGATATTTTTACAAATCGCTTTCAGAGTAATGTGCCACAGAACAGTGTAGAATGGCGATAAGCCTGAAAAAGTCGTGCGATCGGGGGCGAGATATTCATGACAAAGTGGCCTGTGGAAGGTTCTGTGGCCGATCGCCCTGAAGGTGTTTTGCAAAATGTGAGGGATAACTTGGGGTTGGCCGGGAGGTGGCGTGTTTGAGGCACGTGAGGAGTTCTGTTATTTTACAAATCGCTTTCAGAGTAATGTGCCACAGAACAGTGTAGAATGACGATAAGCCTGAAAAAGTTGCGCGATCAGGGGCGAGATATTCATGACAAAGTGGCCTGTGGAAGGTTCTGTGCACGATCGCCCTGAAGGTGTTTTGCAAAATGTGAGGGAAAACTCAGGGTTGGCAACGGTTATTACGACAAGACTACCGCTTATTTCAAGAGGAAGATATAGGAGGCTCCCATCGCGTTTGTATATTCAAGTCGCTTTTGGCAGTTCTGCGACCTGCGATTTGGTTTGGCGATTGGACCGAGGTTTGTCCGGGGAAATGCTTGCTAACCGGACAAACTGGCAGCGAAATGAGTTTTGTCCGGTGTAAGTGGGGATTTTTACGTCATTATCGCTGTATGGTAGAGGGCTTGATGTCAATTAATTATCTTGAACTTTGTGATTTTGTAAAATATATTTTATAAATTTGTAAAACACAATTTGTAAAATCACTATGTATCAAAGGCGACATCTGAATATTCTTAAATCACGAATGGCTGAGCCACGGCGTAGAATGCAGATAGTAATGGGGCCGCGTCAGGTCGGCAAATCCACATTGGTCGGACAGTTTACGGAAGGGATTTCGGTTCCGTTTGATTTTTTCGCTGCGGATGGTGTCAATCGTTTTGACTCTTCGTGGATACCAAACAAATGGCAGCAGGTGCGTATGCGGATGGATATTCATTCGGAGCAAGAACATATCCTGATCATTGATGAAGTCCAGAAAATCAGAGGTTGGAGCGAGCAGGTTAAGAAGGAATGGGACGAGGATTCCAGAAGTCACCGTAATCTGAAGGTGATTTTACTCGGTTCTTCCCGCCTTCTGTTGCAGAAAGGACTTGAAGAATCCCTTGAGGGGCGCTTTGAGACCATAAAAATGGGCTATTGGGATTGGCAGGAAATGCACGAGGCCTTTGGTTTTTCGATGGATGAATATGTTTACTTCGGTGGATTTCCGGGACTTGCACCTGATATTCAAGATGAAGATAGGTGGCGTAACCTTATGGAGGATTCCATAATATCGCCGATTCTGACACGTGATATTCTTGAGATAGAAGAGATCCGTAATCCGGCTCTTCTAAGGCAAGTGTTTGAACTCGCCTGCATTGAATCTGCCAAGGAATTGTCTCTTACAAAGATGCAAGGAACGATGAACAGCGGTACCGTTCCGACAATCAAAAATTATCTTGACATACTCAACAAGTCGATGATAGTACAACCTCTTCAGAACTACTCTCCATCGAGAGTAAAAGAGAAACAGTCTGTCCCCAAAATGCAGGTGTTCAACAATGCGTTCCGCAACAGGTTCGGAACATTCTCTTTTGACGAAGCACGTGTGGATCCGGCAGAGTGGGGACGTCTGGTTGAGTCGGCGGTCGGTGCGCATTTGGCCAACAGGGCGATGACCGATGACTATGAGTTGTTTTATTGGAGAAATGAAAGAAGGCAGGAGTGCGATTATGTTCTGAGAAAAGGGCAGGCACTGGTTGCCATAGAGGTCAAAAGTGGCAGCGTTGACAAGACCGTAGGTTTTGAAAAATTCAAAGAACAATTTGCGGATATAGTCACTGCCGCATTCATTGTTGGCCCCCATGCCCTGCCTCTGGACGATTTTTTCATAATGGATTTGAAGTCACTGTTCAAAAAGGGTTAGCTCAAGCCATTGCTGTAATTAGTATTGCGGTTATCATCCTATCTATGAATTGTCCTTCTGTGACAAATCATCCGGAATCGATGACCTCTTTGTTACAATGTCTGTCCTGAGCGGTGATGCTCGGCGACACTTGAAGCCTTTTTCGTTGCCGAAGAGTGTCAAATGACACCCTCAAGCGACATTTTAAGCCATTTTTGTCGCCCGAGAGGGGCTCCAAGGTTAAGCCGAATTCACCATTATCATCATTCTGTTGTTTTTCGGAAATGCCGTTTGAAGTCCATCCTCTCGTGCAGGATGCGGACAATCAGGATGCCGCCTTGCGGGCGGAGCGCATAGAAGATTATGTGATGTCCGCAATGGAGTCCATACAGATCGGGCATAATCTCCTCATACTTTTTTGACGTTATGGTGGACTTGGATAACAAGAGGTTGCAGGCAGATATCAACATACTGTAATATTCATCAGCCTGCTTTTCCGACCAAGTCTTTACCGTGTATCGCCATATTGAGGTCAAGTCCTCCACGGCTTTTAGGGAATATTCCAGTTTATTAGCCATTTGAGTGTTCTGCCTTGAGAGATTTTAGATAGGCCTCGGGGTCAAATCCTTCAGCCACGCCGCTGTCCAGTCCTTCGTTGATCGCTGACTTCAAGGCCATAAGTTGGCTTTCATCCTCTTCCAGCAAGCGAAGTCCTGCCCGGATGACTTCACTGGCGTTGTTGTACCTTCCTTGTGCGATCTGTGCCTTGATAAAATCCTCGAAGTATCCCCCGAGGGCGACTGATGTAGTTTTCATATTCATTGCCTTTTCCGCAAAGTTACCAAATATTAGTAAATCGGCAATGGCTTTGATTAAGAATCAAGTTTTGTTGGCATCTCCTACAATATGTTGTAAATTCAAGCAACGGTAATACATTTCAGCAAGGTTTCCATACTTCACGATGTTGACGATATATTTTGTAAATAGCTTTCAGGGTAATATGCCTCGAAACAGTATGAGATGTAGGTATGCCTGAAAAAATAAAGTGATTGGAGGTTGGATATTCAAAACATAGTGGCCTGTAGGAGGTTCTGCTGCCGATTGGGGTGAAGGTGTTTTGTAAAAGAGGTATCGTTGAATATGTAATAAAAATATGCCTATAACCAGCGGAATCTAGTAATTTTTGCCCACATTCCGCTAATTATAGCGGTCTTTTGCAGTGAAAGCGTCTTTCTGCTAATATGAGTTGTGTGGTGGTAAGATCTTGAAAATAAGCGAAAAGAATAATTTCCTTCAGTCGATACCAACTGAAGGAAATCCACGATTGTATTTATTTATAATAAATTAGTCCTCACGGCTGTTTTGTGGTTGCTTAGACCGGAACTGTAGCCGTTGGATGCCGCCTTCGGTGTCGGTGTAAAACCGCTACTTGCGCTGGGCCTCGTAGTCGGCCTTGACCTGCTCCAGAAGCTTGTCGGCTTTGGCGTAGCCGTCGGCTGGGGCTTTCCAGATGATGGCGAAGAGGATCACGCCGACGATGCCACTTACTATATTGGAAAAACGTTGGCTGAAAGCAATTAAAGATGATCCTAGGATTCGACTTTTTCTGGATGAACCATCTGAATTTGATTTTGATGATGTGGAGCCATTATTTTTGCCAGAGGATGTCTGTGTGTTTGACCGATACACGGACGGTGATCCTTATGAGGATAAGAAGTATCAAAAATACTTTCGAATGATTTTGGACGCAGTAAAAAATGAGTATCCGCTTGAGATTGAGTGGACAAATCGAAGAGGGGATCCGGTCCGAAAAACAATTTCTCCCCAATATCTTGAATATTCAGAAAAGGATGATAAATTTCGATTGATTGGAGAAGGAATTCCATTTGACGGAAGTATCAATCTTGGAAGAATTATTGATTGTGTAAGAAGTAATGCATTCTATAAAGTCTAAGGAAAATAAAAATACAGATGGACGTAGGCATGTGGTAATTGAATTGACGGATGAGCGTCGTGCACTTGAGCGTGTGCTTCTTCATTTTGCGCATTTTGAGAAAAAGGCAGAAAAACTTGACGAGACGCATTACCGTGTAATCGTCTATTATGACAGGAAGGATGAAACGGAGATGGTAATACGAATTCTCTCGTTTGGTCCAATGGTTCGAGTAGTCGAGCCGAATCATTTTGTAGAACCAGTTAAAGTTTATAGATATGGGAACAGTATTTTTATGG